>Ga0208826_1001191_pt1 | contig 22751 bp, 15 predicted proteins | sample AD_UKC115_MetaG_FD_184451 | JGI IMG/M metagenome (GOLD analysis project Ga0208826, IMG submission 184451) | Active sludge microbial communities of municipal wastewater-treating anaerobic digesters from Hong Kong - AD_UKC115_MetaG (SPAdes)... | ecosystem: Engineered > Bioreactor > Anaerobic >...
CATCTATGGGCTTGGAAATATAACCGACGCAGCCTGCATCAATGAAACGCTGTTTGTCTCCTACCAGCGCCTGTGCAGTTAAAGCCACAACCTTTATTTGCTGCAAAACTGGATCCTCCTTAATGTGCTTTAAGACCTCCAGACCTCCCATTCCGGAAGCTGGATATCCAGTAATACAAGGTCAAAGAGAGAGTTTTTGACCTTATCCAGGGCTTCCAAGCCGTCTACAGCCTGTGTGACTTCAATTCCGTTTGATTCCAGAAGACATGTCACCAATTCCATATTCATAGGATTATCTTCTACTACCAGTATGCTTGTCATGGAACCCCCCAAATTAAGGATTTTTTTAATCTGTGTGCCATCAACTTTAGAGCAAAAATTCGTTCCAAGTTTCAAGCATCAGTGCTAAAACCAATTCCCCGTTCCAATCTCACATCAGTAAATGTTTTTGAGAAATGCTGCCGAAGTAGAGCAATTTACCATGATTTCTTACATAACCAAAAATGCATGGATTTATTTATAATTCATATATAGAGATTATTTAGATATGTGCGACTGATATCAATATTTAGAAAACAATAGATATATTATTATTTAGATAAAACTCATTTAATATTGATATAATGTTATACAGCCCATATAACATGGAAATTACGTGGTTGTAGACTCAGCGCATCGTATTATGACAGTGAAGAGTATGGTTTTCTGGCTGAGATCACAGCAAAACTTCCAGTCCCTGAACCCTTTTGTGGAAGTTCTACATGCTCTACTTTTTCAGGCTGCATATAAAGTGTCTGGCAGACCTTAATTTCTTCAAATCCGAAACCTGCAAGCCAGCCTGAAACTTCTGCGGTAGAGAGGAATTCAGCACCTGATGAAAACCTGCCTTCTTTTTTCCCTGACTCATAAAAATCTCCATGCAGGCTGTCTCTGTCAAGTATTCCTGTGATAATTTGCCCTCCCGGCTTAAGAACAGTTGCAGCCTCACGAAGTGCCTGTACCGGGTCTTTAAAAAAAGAGAGTGAGGTTACGATCAGCACAAGATCAAGACTCTGTCTTTTGAAGGGCAGGGACTCGGCAACCCCGAGCACCATCTGAATGCCCCTTTTTTCTGCAATTTCTGCCATTGCCGCTGCAGGTTCAAGTCCGTACCCAGGCCCGAGAGAAGCTGCAAATCTGCCTGTTCCAGCCCCTATTTCAAGAGCTTTAAGATTTCCCGTATTCTCCGGGAGAAAGGTTTTAAGGGCAAGAAGTTCGGATTCATATACAGGTCTGTATTTATCATACCATGCATCGTACTCTTCTGCATATCTTTCAAAGGCTTCCCAGGGCTTTATCAGGGTCACTCCAGTGGACTTTATATGTTTCTTGTAAGAGGCTTCTTATGAAGTTTCTTTTTTCATTTTACTTTATTCTCTGGATTCTTTATACATAAATACGGCAAGCAGACAGAACACTCCGTAAATCATTTCAAAGCCAGGTATGCTGCTGATGCCGCCCTGTCCTGAACTCTGCGTATCAGCGCCATCCTTGCCGGACCCTGCCCCATACCGTATATCAGTAACACTGTTTTCTGCAACGTCTATTGTTGTAGTTTGGATATCCGTTCCGTTATCATTGCTTACAGTCAAATTAACGAAATAGACTCCTGGACCCGGATATGTATAAACAGGAAGCTCATCTGAGGAATCAATTATCCCGTCGTTTTCAAAGTCCCAGCTTCTTGACGTTTCGTTTTCCGAAAGGTCAGTAAACTGGACAGAATAAGGAGCATAACCCTCCGGGATATTGAAACTCATGTTTGCTCTTGGAAGTATCGGGTCAGGAGGGATGTAAGTTGCAAGAGGCAGAGGGTCAAAATAATCGCTGGTTTCAAACTCATAGTTTTCATCAGCAATTCCGTCTCCATTGGAATCAACTGCTGTTTCCGAAAAGCCTGTCCCGTTAGGCATTGCCCAGTAATTTCCTCCTGTATAGGGCCCGCCCATAATATTTTCACCCCTGGTCCTTGGCTTGCTATATGAATTATCTGTTCCGTTGTTAGCCTCTATATTCATAGTGTTATTGAAGTAATTGTTATAAATGAGATTTCTATCGCTTCTTGGACAGACAAAGAGCCCATAGATATCATTTGAAAAAATTGAGTTTTTCGAGAGCTTGTTGTCGTCAGAGTTTCCGATATGGATACCCCTCATACTGTTAGATGCCGTATTTTCGGAGAGATTGTTGCTGTTCGAGCCCGAGAACAATATGCCGTATTCCCTGTTATCCAGAACTGTATTTTTAAAGAATTTGTTTACTTTAGAGCTCAGGACAAAGATCCCATACCTGCATCTGGAAACTTTATTGCTTTCAACTGAATTGTGATCGGACTCCTCAATGAAAATTCCCCTATCGCCTTTGAGGATTACGTTATTAAAGATCCTGTTCTTTTCGGAAGAATAAAGGTATATTCCATATGAGTTGTCGAAAAGTTTGTTATTTTCAATAAGGCAGTTATTACTCCTGTGAAGACAGATGCCTGAACAATTAACAGTGGCTCCGGTAATTGTGAAACCTCTGACCGTTATATTGTCTGCCTCAATCGTGAGCACATCAGTCTCTGGATAGTATGACTTGATTATAGTATCCTCAGGGTTTCCAGATTCTGAGCTGATTGTCAGACCATTTTTTGTTGTTACTAGAATATTCTCAGTATACGTCCCAGGTTTTACTATAATCACATCTCCTGGAACGGCACTGTTTACAGCTTCCTGTATCGAATCTCCTTCCTGGACAGAAAGCTCTGCAGCATTTCCTATACCTGCAAATAACGAAAGAACAAAAAAAGTTGCAAGCAAAATGATTAGCTTATTAATAATAATTTCTCCTACAAAGACAGTTAAAATAGTTGATACTTACCAGTTAGCTAGAAATCTTACAACTAATATAAACATACTTATTTAATATTTGATTAATATAAATAAAAGGTCATTAGTCATCAGTTAAGTAAAATTTACTGATTGTGAATGTCAGTACTCATGGAAAATGAACTTTGCAGTCATTCCCGGAGTAAAAACCTGAAATTAGTTATAATCATTCCAAAAATAAATGAAAAAAGAAATTATGTTTTTTAACAGGGGATGCCCATGTAAATTTTATGAAGTTCTTCGGCAACATCCTCAATGCTGTTGTATTTCTTGTCTGGAAGCATGCCAACTTCCCGCAGTATGTCAGGAATTGCCCCACTCTTCCTTGCTTGCTCAATAATGTCATTCCTTCTTACAGGAAAATCTATACTATTTAATATTTCCTGAGTTTTCACAGGAAGTTCCGTAATAAATCGGCTTTTACTCTCAGTTTCCATAATATTCCCCTTTACTTTTGTTTAGTCTTCTTTAAATTCTCTGGCGGCATAGAGTTGCATCCCCTATTCAGGAGATTATTTCTTTCAGCAGAATGCCGCCTCTAGCGTAATTACCCTTAGCACTTAACAACATCTTCCTTCTTTACAGGAGAATCGATGCTTTTTGAAGCTTCCGAAGGAAAGCTAACGTTTAGTTAGCATTAACATTAATGTCGAATTACTATTTAAATGTTAACATGTGGTTAAAAAAATATGTTATAAATTACTACGTATTGATATTTTCGTAACAATATACAATAAATATTAGCTATATTCATTAATAAAATAACAAAAAAGTAACCTCAATAAAAGTATATATACTTAAAGAACTGGATCCAGATTAAAGGCCAATTCATCAGTCCCCGGTTAAGTAACCTGATATCATAACGGCACATTGATAAGGAAACTCAACCTCAGACGAACTTTAGATCAGACGTTAAGATCCACCAGAATATTAAACCTAATGAAAAAGAGAAAGAAAAGGAAAAAGAGCAGGGAAAGGAAAAAGGGAAAGAAAAGAATCAGGATGAAGGAGCCATACCTCCATCTGGCCTTTTCAAACAGGTTAAATCATTCTTCAGGGCTTTACCCAAACTTTATATTAACTCCGTTTTGTGATTGTCGTTTCATTTTTATAACTGGTCTCGTTTTCATAAATCATTCCGTTTTCGTAAGTAGTCGTTTTTATTTTATTGGTTGTTGTTCTTTGAGTCTGTATCCATATCTGTTTCGAATACTTCAGTATGATTATCCGTTGAATCCTCTGTAATCTGCGGTTTTTCGGAAACAGCTACAAGCGGGAGATAGTCCGTATAGCCGCTGTTTGAAATATTGAACACCCCATCGGCAATACCGTCCCCATCTTCATCACCTGCAGTCTGCGAGAAGCCTGTCCCATCAGGTTTTCCCCAGAAATTACCACCCAGATATGGTCCGCCTGTTATGCTCGTGCCTGCAGTTTTTGTTGTGTTCCATACGTTTCCGACGCTTCCCTGTTTAACATCTGCATTAACATCGTTATTCAGATAGTTATTGAAGAAGGTATTATTGTTGCTCGTTGAAGCCATATATATACCGGAAACGCCGTTTGAGACAATAGTATTACCCGAAAGCATATTGTCGCTGGAAGTGCTCAGGTGAATACCCCTGCTGCTAGTGGAAGCCTCATTTTCCGAAATATTGTTACCTGAAGAATAAGCCAGCAGAATTGCATACTCACCATTGTCCAGAACTTTATTGTTCAAAAGAGCATTCCCGTTCGACGTCATAAGGTAAATGCCTCTGGTATTGCCGGACGCTTCGTTGCTGCTGATCTTATTATTATTTGAACCTGTAAGATATATTCCAGAAGCGTTGTTAGAGCTTAATATATTGCTGGTAATTTCGTTATAGTTACTCGAGTTTTCCAGAACAACGCCGTGATTCTCGCTTCCATTTGCAGTGTTATTTGAGAAAACGTTCCAGCTTGAGCGCAGCAGGTAGGCTCCATACCTGTTATTCAAAACTGTGTTGTTCACAAGAATAATGTAGCTGGAGTCCTGCAGGTTAAGCCCTCTCCTTCCGTCCTGAATGCTGTTATTAAGGACTGTACTGTTGCCTGAGAAAGCCAGATCTATTCCAAGGGTGTTATTGGACAGTACATTATCGCTTACAATGCAGCTGGTAGAATTCAGCAGAGATATTCCAGAAGCACTGTTCTGTGAAACTATGTTCTCTGAAACAGTGCTGTTTCCTGCAGACATTATCAGAATACCGTTTTTATTGTTTGTAACCGTGTTTCTTGAGATCATATTTTCGCCTGACCTTTGCAGGAAAATGCCTCTGCTGTTGTTTAATGCTGTGTTTCCTGTAAGGCTGTTAGCGGCTGAACCTTTCAGATAGATTCCAGTGGCAAGGTTTGAATCTGCTGTGTTTCCTGTAAGACTATTGTTGCTGGAATTAACCAGGTAAATACCGTTATCCCCATTTGAGTTTGCATTATTTTTCTCAAGGCTGATATTGCTGCAATTATCAAGGACAATTCCATGATCAGTGCTCATATTCACAGTATTATTCAAAACGAGAGTTGACCCGGAAATAAAGAGATAGATTCCAAACCTCTGATTTGAAACATTGTTTCCGGAGATCGTATTGTAGTTTGATCTTGCAACATTAACTGCTCTCTTACCCTCTGTTGCGGTATTATTGAGAATAAGGTTATAGTCTGAGTTCTGAAGGTATATCCCGAGAGAGTCATTTAAAAACTCGTTATTTTCGATAGTACAGTTATATGAGCTTATAAGGTAAATCCCTGAACGGTTGTTTCCTGCACCATTAATGCTGAGTCCTGCAATTGTTACTTCATCTGCCTCAACATAAAATATATCCTCATCCGGATTATTTGCGGTAACTATCGTATCTTCAGGGTCCCCGGAAGCTGATCTGATAATCAGACCATCTGTTGTTACCCTGAGATTCTCAGTATAGTTTCCCGGGCTTATGATAATCTCATCGCCTGAAACCGAACTATTCAATGCATCCTGTATTGATTGCCCTGGCTGAACAATAATTTCTGCTGCAGTTCCAATTCCCGATCCGAATGTAAGAACCAGAAAGGCTAAAAAAAGAGCAACTACTCTGTTTATTTGCATCCCCCACATCTTATATTATTTATTATTAAGACTAATATTTCCCATGTTAAAATAAACATCGAATAATATAAATATATTAGAAAATAATATCAGAATAACAGCAGTAAAAGTAGACGAAGAAGGGAAAATCAATTCTAGCTTGCGAAATAATTTTCATATCTTCTTTTTTTCGAGGACCTGGGTTAGCTTTCATGCTAAAGAAGAACTTAAGAAAAATACACAAAAAAGTAGGACTGAGATAACAAAAAGCAGGGTGAAGGTTAAAACCTTCACCTATCTTTTCATCTGCTAAATCCGTATTTTCTTCTTTAGTTTTTACTTCCGCCTGTACAGGAACGCCGCAGACAGGCCGACTATTCCGCAAACCATTCCAAAGCCCGGCGTGCCTTTGCTTTCTTTTTCACCTGACTCATTTCCAGCTTCTGATCCCGTATCTCCCATGTTAACCTGAGAGTTATCAGGTTCATTGCCTGGCTCGATTTCGGTTACACCTTCTTCAGTAGGAGAAGAAGCCTTTGACTTCCCTGTTATTGCAAAGAATGAATAACCTGAGACGCTGGATTTGAAATACAGATATTTATTATCCTCTCTCAAAAGGCTTGCAGGCAGCTGTTCCCATTTTTTGTCGCTGTACCTGTTCAGGGTGATCGAATTTTTGTCTATATTTTTATCCTTGATCCAGGATTTTTCAACCTTGAAGCAGATAACAGGATTTTCTATGTTTGTGGAGCTTGCAAACCCGCTGTTTCCGACCCAGACATTGAAGTACTTGTAGACCTCTCCTTCAGGCAACCCGGAAACAAGCGTGGATTTATTTTTCAACTGCTCGGCAATGGTTGTGGTCTTACCTGCTGTCTTCTTCGAATCAAAGCCCACATACACAACGCAGGTTGCGTTCTTCGTGAAATCAAACTTTATGGTTTTTCCATTGGCGATGAAGGTCTGGGAAATTTCCTTTACCTCAACGTTCTTTGCGGGTTCAGGTGAACCGCCGCCACCGCCGCTGCTGTGGCTGCTTCCTCCATTGCTCTTCCTATCTACAATTATCTGAGCAGTTTTTTCATTTGTGCCGTTTCCATTAATTGCAGTCAGTTTAACAGTGTAAGTTCCTGCTGAAGAATAAGTGTGCGTTGGATTCTGCTCAGTTGAAGTGGCTCCGTCTCCAAAGTCCCATGACCAGGATTCTACGTTTTGCGAACGGTCAGTAAAGGTCACTGAAAGTGGAACATACCCGCTTGTAGCACTGGTACTGAAGTCTGCAACAGGATATATGATGCTTGGACCCGTAGCAGTTATAACAGCAGTTTTTGTAGCCGTGCCGTTATCGTTGCTCGCTGTCAGGGTAACTGTATAGTTTCCTGCTGTTGAATAAGTATGCGTTGTATTCCGATCAGGTGAACTGGCTCCGTCTCCAAAGTCCCAGTTCCATCCGGTTGCATTCTGTGAGAGATCTGTAAACTGCACTGTCAGAGGGACAAGCCCGCTGGTAACATTAGTGTTGAAGTCTGCAGAAGGAAGCACAAGATAGACTTCTTTGAGCGGGAGGTAGTCTATTGCATCATCGTTAGAATATGTCATATCAATAATGCCGTCCCCATCGGTATCGTTATCTGCATATCTTTGAGAGAAACCATCTTTAAGGACAGGAGTGCCCCAGAAATTACCTCCCAGATAAGATCCGCCCGCAATATTTCTGCCTGCAGTTTTTGTGATATTCCATGTGCATGCAGTATTATTGTTGTCTGTATTCTGTGTGTTATTAAAATAGTTGTTGTAAATAAGGTTATATCTACTCTGAGCACACAGGAACATACCGGCAGTTCTGCTCCGTGTCATATTGTTGCTTGAGACAGTGTTGTATCTGGAAGAATTAAATTCAATTCCATAGGTATCATTATAAGCCGTGTTTCCTGAAATAGTGTTATTGTTGGAGAGTGAGACCCTTATTCCGGAAGCAACATTATTAGATGCTGTATTGTTAGAAATAACGTTCTCATATGATGCACTTACCTCGATACCCCTGAGGTTGCTCGGAACTAAATTGTTGAGCACGTAGGTATTGTTAGAGTTCACAAGGTAAATCCCGTCACCGCCATTAGAACTTATAGTGTTACGGCTAAGGTTGTTATTACTGCCAGCGTTTTCAAGAAGAATACCATGACCGGTATTCGAGTTCACAGTATTACCTGAAATTTTGTTTCCGCTGGCTGAGGAAGTTACATAAATAGCTCTGCGGTTTCCGGAAGCGTTGTTATAGGACACATTATTGTCGCTGGCACCCCCGAGAACAATACCATAACTGGCATCTCCGTTGTTTAATCTCGCTGTGTTGCTGACAATATTATTATTACTGCAGTTCTGGAGAACTATACCGCCATTTACGTTTGAATATACATCATTACCTGAAACTGTGTTTCCGCTGGATGTATAAGCCAGGTAAATGCCTCTGTTATTAGTAAATGCAGTATTGTTGACAACACTAGTATTGTTGGAATATATTATAGCTATTCCATAGTCGTTATTTGAAACTGCATTGTTCCTCAGGACATTATTGTGTGCAGCATTCAGGTGAATTCCATGAGTAAGCGTATCTATAGAGCTGTCCGAAATCGTGTTACCAGATATCTCGTTTCCTGAGGAAATATAAATCTCAAAACTATTATTGGTGCTGTTAAACACATTGTTGTTTCTCATGAAGTTTCCGTTTGAATATGTCAGATATATTCCATGAGCTCCGTTTGAGTTTAAGTTGTTATTTTCGAGAGTAATATTGGTTGCATTCTCCATAACTATACCAGAGGATGCACTCAGGTTTACAGTATTTCCCGATACAGTGTTTGCCTGAGAAACCGAAATATAAATTCCATAATTGTTGTTTGAGACTCTGTTGTTAGAAACAGTAGTGTAATTGGACTGCAGGATATTGATTGCCCTGCCCTGACCTGCAAGAAGGCTCTTGGTGGCTGTGTTATTGCTGACTACCGTATAACCGGAACCCTTCAGGTATATTCCAAGGGCATCGTCGTGTAGTATATTGTCTTTAACTTTACAGTTAAGACTATTGAGCACATAAATGCCTGAGCGGTCAGTCCCTGCTCCTGTAACATTCAACCCCTGAATGGTTACGTTATTACAGTTAGATATAGCGATTACGTTTACGTTTGAGTCATTAGCTGCAATTACCGTTTCGGACGGACCCGCCGAAGATGTGATTAACAGGTTTTCTTTGCTGTCTATGACAACGTTTTCCGTATACGTTCCCGGGTCAACGATAATTACAGAGTCTGGACCTGCACCGGTTACTGCGGCCTGTAATGAATATGTATCATTAACATGAATTTCAGCCGCCGCCCCAGCACAGGAGCTCAGTGTTAATATGAGAGTGGCTAGTATTAAGATCCTTATTCTGTTTATTCGAATTCCTCCATAGAATAGAAGAAATTTTTTAAATATACTTCCTACAATTACTTAGAAATTAACTACAAATACAATATAAACATATTGGTGCTATTAATATTTTTAAGAAAATATAGATTTAAAAGATTGCACACTGTATATATTAAAAACGTAAGAGTATTACGATATTAGCAGCTGCATATTTCCCTTGCCCATACTGCATAATTACATCCAGTAACATGACAGGATTCACTGCTAACAAATATAATTAAATCAAAAAGAGTAAAATTAATATATTTCAAGTGTTTTTTACTGAAAAACTCCCAGAATTAGAAAAAAGTATAATAAAAACACACATAACATCTGAAAAAAAAGAAAAAGGTAGATCGATTTTAAGAAAAAATGAATATCAAAAAATGAGATTGGAGGGATGAAGCAAATCGAAATAAGAAAATTAAAGAAGGATTACCAGTATCCCTGAACTCATCCCGTTTCCATAAAAAAGAAAAAACATGAGCTATAGCCTTCAATCCTCCAATAAACGGCTTTCCTTATATCTCAAATAAATGACTTTAATGTCCCTCAATAAATGACTTAATCTGTATTTTAAATCTCAAACCCCCTGCAGGCATTTCAAAGCCGAGATTATCAGTAGACGGTTTCCTGCCTGGTTCTCATATTATATGCCCTGTATTCATCCGCTTTCTTGTCCTGAAGATAGACATATTCGTATACAGGAGAATTGATCTTTTTCCCATACTCCTCTCTCGCCTCTGCCTGGCAGCGCTTGCAGGCATAGATAGGGACCGATATTCCGAATATTCTGGCATCGTTTATGCTCCTGTGGGCACGGGAGTCTATGGTTACATAGCCATTGCAGTCAGGGCACATCCTGACCGTTTCTTCCTGGAATTCCTGAATCATATCGGTATCGTAGAAGATCTGTTTTTTCCGGCGGTAAAAGTCCCCTTGTTTTGCCATCTCCGCTTCTACAAGTCTGTCCCGGTTTTTCCAGTTTTCGAGCTGAGTTGCAACAATCTCCTCCAGTACCTTCCTGTCCCTTGAAGCCTGCACGAACATCCCTGGTTTGAAATCAGGTTCCCTCACACAGGAATAATCAAGCCCTGCCATTGCAAGGATTATGCCTGTATTTACATAGGGCAGTGCACTCTGGATTGCATAGCCTCCTTCAAGCACTGCCATATCAGGGGCAAGTTTCTCGTTTAACTTTGCATAGCCCTGAGCTGAGAAGCGCATATTAGCAAGGGGATCGGTATAGTGGTTGTCCTGCCCCGCAGAATTAAGAACAAGTTCCGGCTTGAAGTCCTCAAGGATCGGCATCACAAGGGCATCAAGCACGTAAAGAATACCCTCATCCGGAGTCCCGGGAGGAAGAGGAATATTAATCGTCCTTCCAAGGGCTTTCGGACCCCCCAGTTCGTTCATGAAACCGGAACCGGGATAAAGAGTCCTTCCGTCCTGGTGGAAAGAAATGAAAAGAATATCCGGGTCGTTGTAAAAAATCTCCTGTGTCCCGTCCCCGTGATGGACGTCAGTGTCAACGATTGCAATCCTGCGTATCCCATATTTTTTTCTCAGGTATTCGACAAGAATTGCTTCATTGTTGATATTACAAAAACCGCGGTTTCCATGGGCTACTGTCATGGCATGATGTCCCGGAGGGCGGACAAGGGCAAAAGCGTTTCTAACCTCACCCCGCATAAGAGCATCAGCAAGTACCAGACAGCTTCCGGCTGCAATAAGGTGAGGAGTTGTTGCCTGGGCTTTTATGTCAGGAACACAGAAATGAACCCTTGCAATGTCCTTATAATCTGCAAGACGGGGTTTGTACTCGGCTATCTGGGGCAGGTCCATCAGCCCTTCTTCAAATATCTGGTCCCGGGTATACAGGAGACGTTCCTCTCTTTCCGGATGGGTTGGAGAAATTGCCCAGTCAAAAGCCGGGAAGAATATAAGACCTGTCTTTCTGGCTTCTGCCCGGCATGCAGGAATCAGAGGGTTCTTTTCGGGCTGATATTCCAATTCATCCTCAGATTTATACTCTGAAATATTTGTTTTCACTGTAACTTCCTTCTCGATATCAGGCTCAGTTTCCTTTTCTATATGTTCTTTTTTCATATATTCCGTATTTTTATCAGCTCCGCCTTTGATAGCGTCCTTAATTTTCCCAAACCCGAGCCTCATGCCTTTTCCCTCCGGTTCCATTCCGCAATCAGGCCAGCTGGAATTTGCATACTTACATCAAAAATCCTCCCTACCGTAGACCAGCCCTGCACAACGTTGAAAACTTCACTGCCAACAATCTCGGCTTCGTCCGCATACTCGGAAATCCCAAACTTTTTTGCGCGGTCCCCGAGGAGTTTTGCTGCAAGGGCTTCGGCTTCTTCAGAACGCATCCGGTTGAAATTTCCAATATCCGTAGATATAAGGCTTAGAATATCTCCCTCTTCGGCTACAGAATATACCTTCTGTTCAGTATCAATGCGCAGGTTAAGGGTGAGGGTGGGCCTTGCAACAGCTGCCCCTATAGCGTTTCCTACTTCAGAATGTTCGGGAATCACCGGTTTAGCATTCAGCTTTTCCGCAACTCCTGCAATCAGGCCCTTTGCCCCGCCGCCTATTCCGACAACATTCTCAGGCCTTTCTTTTTTCTTCTGCAGAACTTCCCATATCCTGTAAGCAGGCTCCTGTTCCCATTCAAAAAACATCTCTCTCACTGCCTGTGCAATCATTTCTGCAGTACTGTCCACTATAAGGGAAGCAACTTCTGTTTCAGACTTCCCAAGGCTGGAAGCTACAGCTTTGATTGCTTCTTTTGCACGTTCAGGGTCTCCCACATCTACAAGCCCGAGCACTCTCAGAGCATCTGTTGGTGTTGGCTCTTTTCCTCCCATGCAGTAAGCCGGACCTGCCCTTTCAGGGCCTATGGTTACCTTCCTGAGCCCACTTTCTGTTTCTCTGACCCTAACAACACTGTCTCCTCCCACAGCTATCGAGCGGACTGCAAAAGCCCGGACATGGGTCAGAAAATTTCCGAGTTTCGCACCTCTGGAAGCAATAAGCGGTTTTCCGGAAAGGACGAGGGCAAGGTCGGTAGTTGTCCCGCCGATATCCACCACAACAGATGTCTGCCCTTCGGGGGTAAGGGCAAGAGCTCCTATCGTGCTTGCTGCAGGACCCGAAAAAATAGTTTCCACAGGGAATTCCACTGATTTTTCTATTGGCAGAGTCCCACCATCGGCTTTAAGGATATAGACAGGAGCTCTTATTTTTCGTTCCTCCATAGCTTTTTTAATCTCCGCAACAAATTTCTGGTATCTCTCACCTGTTGCAGACGCCAGCATGGAAGTAGCAACCCGTCTCGGGAAGTTCAGTTTTCCTGAAACTTTATGACCGAGTTCAACTTTACAGTCCGGATACATTTCCCTCAGAATTTCCTGTATCCTGAGTTCATGGGAGGGGTTTCTCTGCCCGAATTTGCTTACTACGGCAGCTCTGGAAAAACCCTGCTCCTTAATTTGATTCACCGAATTCCGGACCTCAGCTTCGTCAAGCGGCTGGATTTCCCTTCCCCTGTAATCCATAGCTCCTTTAAGGTAGAAACTGTCAGAAAAAACATAACTTGCAGGATTAACTCCCGGTCCCGGAATGAGTAATAAAGCTACACGGTCAGTTTTTCCCTCAGCAATAAGGTTTGTTATTACGGTTGTGCTGAACACCACCCTTTCAACCTGTTCCGGGGGAACTCCTCTGCTAACTTCATCAAGGGCACCGAGCAGAGACTTCAGAAGATTTCCTGCATCCGTGGGAACCTTGGCTGTGCTGTACACTTCTCCGTTCCGAATAAGCACCGCATCCGTGGTGGTGCCCCCTACATCAATTCCTATGAGCATTCACAATTCGCCTATCCTCACAATGATATATATTGGATTCTTCACTTTTTTCAAATTTATAATGAACTTAACTTTAACCAGTTCCAATTGACCTTGGTATAGAAATAAGTGTATGCTTTATTCGATATCGTGCAGGTATAGAAAAAAAGCTTGAAAAATGAAACGATTACGTTTCATCAGTCCGAAATTAATGCCAAAAAAATAGTCCTCTTGAGCTCGCTTAATAGTAATCCGTAAATCAGTCTGCTTGAGCGAGCGAAGCGAGTGAAACGGACGGCGGGCTCCCGAGGCGGAACTCGGGTGGCGCAACTCGGGAAGGAGAAGTCCAGAGAATTTGTATCGCTTCCCTGAACTTTTCCTTTTGATTCCAACCCTTGTTCTTTCTACCTCAGTGTGAAACCCTTTCAGGTCTCACCCCAACCTCTTAGTGGAGATGACCACTTGTTTTGGGTCTCTCATGTTTATCGGGATCAGATGATGTTTCTTTTGCCCAGTGCCCTGCAAGGAAAGCTCCGGACAGGTTGTGCCATATGCTGAAGATTGCACCCGGAAGCGCTGCAGCGGCAGTAAAATGTTTTATTGCAAGAGCAACGCTGAGGCCCGAATTCTGCATTCCAACCTCGATTGCAATAGTTCTTGCTTCTATTTCGCTGAGTTTCAGAGCTTTTGAAACAAAGTAGCCTCCTGCAAGCCCGAGCCCGTTATGCAAAACCACAGCAAGCAGGACCAGGGGTCCGCTTTGTTCAAGGTTCTCGCTGTTTGTCCCTATAATTATGGCAATTATTATCACAATAGCAGCTGCTGAAATTGCAGGAAAGATATCCCTGACCGCCCTTATCCGTGCTTCAAAGAAATAATTGACCGCAAGACCAAGAACTACAGGCACAATCACGATATTTACGACACTTACAAGCATGCCTGTAACGTCAACCTCCACGGTCTGCCCTATAAAAAGCCAGGTAAGGAATGGAGTTGCGAGAAAGGCGATCATTGTGGAGACAGATGTAAGCACTATTGAAAGTGCAACATCCCCTTTTGCAAGATAGCAGATAACATTCGAAGCCGTACCACCCGGACAGCAGCCGAGCAGGATCACACCCGCCATAAGGTCGGCAGGCAGCTTTAAAGCCAGACAGACTACCCATGCAGCCAGAGGCATAACGGTGTACTGCATCAATGTACCCAGAAAGACCACATGAGGCCTCTTCAGGACTGCAAGGAAACTGTCAACTGAAAGTGTAACTCCCATCCCGAGCATGATCAGGCTTAAAAAGGGCACAATGAGATTATTGTGAGGGGCAAAATATTCAGGATATACATATGCTACAGCAGATAGAAGTACTGCCCAGAGGGGGAATAACGAAGTAAACTTTTTAAGCATTTTTTAGTACACCGTCTCTTCAAATGGACGTTTGAGTTATTAAACTAACTAAGATTGTCATTTAAATAGATGTCTATATAATCCCAATTAATAATAAAGCTGCAATTAATTTCGAAATTGCTGAAATAGCAGATACATTTGATTTGCGGAACGTTAGAAAAAAGAAAAAATTGCCTGTTTTTAAACATTCTTCTGAAAAACGATTATTGAACCTGCACTTTACTCAGGTTTTTTGCTGCGTATATCAATGGCCACCTGTTTCCACTTGCTACTTATATATACAGGCTCTGCCGATACACTGCCCCATGAGACTGGATGCATACCTTGTAGAGATGGGACATTTCAAGTCCAGGGGACGAGCAAAAACCGCAATTCTTGACGGAAACGTTAAAGTCAACGGCACTGTGGTAACAAAAGTCTCCAGAGACGTCTCAATTGATGATAAAATAGAAGTTGCTGAAGGGCTTGACAAGCCGCAGGGTTATTTCAAACTCAAGTATGTTCAGGAAGAAAGCGGGATCCTTAAACCTGGAGACAGGGTTCTTGACCTGGGGTCAAGTGCAGGCGGTTTTCTCCTTTTTGCTTCAGAGATTGCAGACCATGTAAAAGGCATAGAGTTCAGCAGGGATTTCAGGAGCGAACTTGGAAAAATTGCATACGAGCGAGACAATGTTGAAGTAATATTCGGGGACGTATTTACCATACCCCTTAAAGAGCTCTCCGAGGAGCCTGTGGATGTTATTCTCTCAGACATGACTCTTGAGCCAGAGGATTCAATCAAAGCTCTTTCCAGAATGCTCCCTCTCCTGAAAGAAGGAGGAAGGCTGCTTCAGGTAATAAAAATTCCAAAAAAGAAAAACCCGAAACCTATCCTGAGCAAGATTGAGAATCTGGGACTCGAAATCCAGCAGGTCGTCAGCTCCGAAAAGCAGGAGATTTACGTGGTCGCAAGAAAACCTCTGCCTGAAGAAAAGGGATCACCTGAAGAAAAAGAATAAAAAGGGATTCAAAAGGATGACAGCTAAAGAAAAAGCTGGTTCTTCTCCTGAGAGGTATAACTTTACGGATGCATGTGCAGATGAGATCGGATTCAAGGTTTACGGTAACGGAAAACCTGTTCGTCTCTTTGTTGCAGGGCTACACGGGGATGAGTGGAAAGACACAACAGAAATCCTGATGAAAATAAATCCTCCTGAAAAAGGGACTCTTGCACTGATCCCTCTTGTCAGCAGGGGAAAATATATTTCGACTCTGGATCCGGCTTACTACCCTGTGATGGGAAAAAGCATACTTGAAGCCATTGAAGCCCTGAATCCTGAAATCTATATCGAGCTTCACTCTTATTCCAGAGAAAATCTTGAAAAACTTGCAGGAAGGGAAAGGCTGGAAAGAATCGGGGTACCTGCTTACAGCATCCTGAAAGCAGGCGTGTTGATGGGTTCGGTTTCTCCCCGGGTCAGGAAAAAGTATTTTCCAAAAGAAGCTCTTTGCCTTTCTTTTGAAATCCAGAAAGAAAATCCTGAGTCGAGGGAGTTTGCTGCCAGCGTTCTCGAAGTCATCAAAGAAACGGAGGCAAGGGACGAGTTCATTGAATACCTGAAGAAAGAATTTCCGGAACAGGCAAGAAAAGCTATCGAAGATTACCGTAACTTCTACGGGGAAATCTGAGAGAATGTTTAAAAAAATATTTATCCATACTTCAGTAAAGCGTTCAGTTCCGAGTCTGTTTTAAGTAATGCTTTCTCTTTTTCGTAAAGTTCGCGCTGAGCGACCTTAATCCCGCTTTCCATGGAAGTCTGTTTGGATGCGCTTGCGTTGTTGTATGAACGTATAAGCTCATTATAATACTGTCTCTCGTTCTCATAGTCAAGAGATTTTGCTTTCCAGTCCCTGTAGAGGGAAAGGAAACTTCTATAATTTCTCGGGTTACTGAAAGTAAGTCCCTGATAGTAGTTTTCGTTTTCATCCATGTAAACGGTATATCCAGCTGTACATTCTATGGCTAACCATGAACCCGGATAGACCTCAGCAAGAACCCATGCATGATTGAAACTTTCAATAGCGCTTGAATTTAAGAGATTCGCAGTTCCATAGGTGCGGCTGGGGATTTCAATTTGTCCCAGCCTCCCGGAATCAGATTCTTTATGGACAGTATTTTCATCTGCAATTCTGCTGTTATCTGCAGACTCAATATATCCCACTGCTATTCTTGCGTTAATGCCTTTTGCTTTTAACATATTCCAGATATCCTGCGCCATGTTGTCGCAGTCATAAACATCATCTTTTGAATAAGTATGGCTACTGCAGTAGTCAGCTGCTATCTGCTCGCACAAACGGATATTTTTATCAGCATCAGGGTATTTACTGGAGCTAAGAGCAAAAGTTGAGAATACTATCGGTAAAACTCCTAAAATATAAATTAAAGCAATTATCCGTATGCTCTGGAAGAAATATTTCTGGATAGAAGTTTTACGGAATTTAAAAAAGGAACCTGCGGTTTTTTCATAATTATGTTCTCTGGAAGCAGAAATTCTGGACCCGGAATTCCCCATTTCACTATCAGAATTCTCCGCAGATGGTTTACTTTCTAGCCTCTTTCCGCAGCCTGAACAGAAAAGGTCTTCCGAATCTATTTTTACTCCGCAGTGATCGCAGTACAACTTCCAACTACCTCTTAAGGGTTTTCTTCGACTAAGACAACTTAAGGCTCCAACCCTGTAAAATGAAAAATAAAGCTTAACCAGGCAGTTAAAGCTCTTTTTCACTGGAGTTCTTTCATGAGCCCTTTTTTTGAATCCGGCTTACTGAGGTTCAGGTAACCAGAAGTCAGTTCACCGGAGCGTGGTTATCGGTCCAGTTAATTTTTCCCCCCGTTTCCTGGACAAACACCATAGCTTTAAAAGTATCCCGTAAATTGAGTTTACGTCAGCCAGATGATGAACGCTGAATCGTCTTGAGCATTTATAATTTGAATATAAAAATTACTTACATATATAATTGAGTTAGTTTAATGATAGCTTAATGATAAAATTAGTTGAATAATAGGATAGAAAATAAAAATCAAATTAAAAAAAAGAAAAAAGATTTAGAATTAGCGTAAAGGATAGAAACGCAAAGAATAATGCGTTCATCTCCTGAAAAGAGTTTTCAAAAATGGGGCTGCAGAAAAAAGTCTGCAGCTTATCTTTAATAAACCAGATAACTCCCTTTTCAATCATTAAACTGAGAAAGGGAAGGCTTAATTTGAATATCAGGTTTATCTGCGCATGTTGAGTGCAGGTGCAGACATCCCATCATAGGTGCTTGCCCTGTGCTCTGGTTTGACGTCCTGCATATCGGTACGCTGGGCACGGAGCATACTGTCCACACGAAGCACCATTGCCGCAGTTTCAGAACTTGCTTTGATCGAGTTGACCTTTACCCTGAGAGGGTCAACAACTCCTTTTTCAAGCATGTCTTCAGCAGCGCCGGTCAGGATGTTTAAACCTGCATTTTTGTTATCGGCGTGTTTTGCACGCAGGTTAAGGATAGAGTTGATGGTGTCCAGACCTGCATTTCTTGCAATTGTTCTCGGAATCTCTTCAAGAGCCTCAGCAAAAGCTGTAATTGCCATCTGTTCACGTCCGCCTATGCTGGGGGCATAAGAACGGAGAGAGACTGCAACTTCCATTTCCGAAGCCCCGCCGCCGGCAACAACCTTACCGTCTTCAACAACGCATTTTGCAACCCTGAGGGCATCATCAATTGCACGTTCCAGGTTGTCCACCACATGCTCTGTACCACCGCGGAGAACAATTGAGACCGATTTTGCACCTTTACAGTCCCTGAGGTAGGTTTTACCCTGATCATCGTCCCTGTCCTGCTCAAGAAGTCCGGCGTGCCCGAGTTCTTTTTCCGTAAGTTCCTTTATGTTCCTTACAGGCCTGCCTCCTGTAGCATCTGCAAGGTGCTGCATATCCTCATTTTTCACCCTGCGGGTTGCGTATATGCCCCTGCTCTGGAGGTAAGCTGCGACCTTGTCGTCCATGCCCTTGGAGCAGAATACAGCGTTTGCACCTGCCCTGATAATGTAGTCCGCCATCTCAAAGAGGGCTGCTTCTTCCTGCTTTACGAAACCTTCTATATCACTTACAGTGCTTATCTGAAGCTTTGCTTTGTTTGCTGTCTTTGCAGTTTCCATAGGAGCATCAATGAGTGCGATATTGGGATTTACAATTTTGAGAGGGAAATTTTTATCGAGGGCAACTTTGTCGATCACAATGCCTTCAACGAACTCTGTATCCTCAACAAGTCCACCGACATCTTTTGCAATAATAACGTTTTTTAGGTCGGCTTTCCCGTCCTCATAAATGGCAAGAACAGCATCCACACAGATTTCTGCAATCAAATTGCTGTATTTTTCAGAAGCCTTGCCAGTGATGGATGTTCTGGCAGTTTTAATAAGCAGTTCTCTGTCTTTTGCAGGAATTGCCAGGTTCTCAAAGACTTCAACAGCTTTCTCTGCTGCAAGCCTGTAACCTTTAACTATTACAGCCGGGTGGACTCCTTTTTCAATAAGACCTTCTGCTTTTTCCAGCAGGGCGCCTGTTAACACTACAGCGCTTGTTGTCCCGTCCCCTGCAGAACTTTCCAGAGACTGGGCAACTTCCACGATCATCTTGGCTGTGGGATGCTCTATATCCATGTCATGTAAGATAGTGGCACCATCGTTTGTGATGGTGATATCTCCCAGAGGGTTTACAAGCATCTTGTCCATGCCCCGGGGTCCAAGCGTACTCTTAACTATATTTGCCACTGCCTTTGCGGCTGCAATGTTCATGCTGAGTGCGTCTCTTCCTTTTGTTTGTTCCTTTCTCGGATCTATTATAAAGATTGGCTGACCACTTTTATCCATCTGAACAAAACCTCCTGAAAATACATGGTACGAATTGAAGGACAAATGATTGATAATTTGAAATTATTTACTGGTTTCCGGCTCTTTTCGAAATATAAAACCAGGCACCCTATTTTGCGCAGTTTGTTTGACTTGCAGATAGTAATTTATCAGGAAATAACTGATAATACTTCTATAAAAATATGCCGGTAAGGCAGGTTATTTTACAAAAAGAATACTGTTTCCGCTTCCTGTTATCCTTTGAAGCAAAAAAGGCAGTTTTCTGTCAGAACTGCTGCATTTACCTGCAAAGAACATTCAGAGAGAATTGCTGCCTTTAACTTTATGTATCCACGAGCCTTTTCACTTCTGCCTTGATATAATTTCCACAGACCCGTCTTTTTTTCCAATGTAAAGTTCATCTACATTACAAAAAATCCCGTGCTCAACTACTCCCGGAATTGCAGATAATTGAAGAGCAAGAGATTCCGGGTCTTTTATAACGCCAAAATCCACATCAATAACAAAGTTTCCATTGTCCGTTATTACGGGTCCATCCTTTTTTACAGCAGACCTGAGTTTCGGTACTCCCCCGAGTTCCCTGATCTTATTTAGCACAAGTTCTTTTGCAAAGGGCATGACTTCCACAGGCACAGGTTTATCAAGCTGTGTGCTGGTTTTAGAGTCGTCAGCTACGACCACAAACCGTTTTGCAGATACGGAAACGATCTTTTCCCTTGTATGAGCTGCCCCTCCTCCTTTAATGGCACGGAGTTCGGAGTCTATCTGGTCAGCCCCGTCAATGGCAATATCCAGTTCAGGATTCTGAGAAAGAGTGGTCAGCCTGATCCCGGCATCTATTGCCAGCATTTCGGATTGATAGGAAGTAACAACTCCCAGGATATCGAGCCCATCCTCTTTCACACGGCTTCCGAGTTCTTTTATAGTGTATGCAACTGTTGAACCTGTACCAAGCCCGACAACCATTCCGGAGCTGACAAGCCCTGCTGCAGCAATTCCTGCTGCCCTTTTTTCTGGAGAATCAGTAGAGGTATTTCTATCCGTCATTTTATTTACCGCCTTTCAGCTCTAAAAAAGTTAACTAAATAGCTAACGATGTAACAAACATTTTCAGAAACAGGAAGTCCTTCAAATTAAAATAATCATATTTAAAGAAAAAATGAGGAGGATCAGGGAGATAGTCTTCTCCTGTCCCTCGGGAAGAGTACGGTATCCCTGATATTATCAGTTCCGAGCATGGTCATGACAAAACGCTCACAGCCCATTCCCCATCCTGCATGCGGAGGCATTCCGTATTCGAAAGCCTTAAGGTAGAATTCAAAACCGTCAGGGTTCAGGCCCTGGGACTCGATCCTGCTCTTCAACAGAGAAGGAATATGAATGCGCTGGGCTCCAGAAGAAAGCTCCATTGTGCGGTGCATCATATCAAAGGACTTGCTGAATTCAGGCCTGTCCTCATAAGGCATGGCATAGAAAGGTTTGATTTCAGTTGGCCAGTCGATAATGAAGTAATGGGACTCGCCTGTAGTCTCGTAAACATAGTCTCCGACCGTGTGCTCTCCAAGCGTGCCCAGATCATCTCCCCACTGCATTTTCTCTTCACAGCGGCTGTTTATGATCTTGATTACTTCGTCGTAGGTAAGTTTCAGGAAAGGAGTCTTCGGAACCTTCAGTTCAACCCCGAGCACTTCAAGAGAGGATTTGCAGTTCTCGATTACGCGGGTGTAAACATAAGCCACAAGGTTTTCAAGGATTTCCATTACATCGAAGTGGTCGGCAAAGCTGACTTCAACGTCAATGGAAGTTGCTTCGTTTAAGTGCCTGCGGGTATCGTGCTCTTCTGCCCTGAAGATCGGACCGATTTCAAAGACCCTGTCAAAACCGCCGCTCATGAGGATCTGCTTGAAAAGCTGGGGGCTCTGGTTGAGGAAAGCTTCCCTGTCAAAGTAGGTGATCGGGAAAAGGGCAGTTCCGCCTTCGGTTGCAGTAGCAACGACCTTTGGGGTTGCGGTTTCAATAAAGTTGTGTTTTACAAAGTATTCCCTGATAGCCTGGAGGGATTCATGTCTGATCTTGAAAACCGCAGTTGTCTCGGCTCTTCTCAGATCGATAAAGCGGGAGTCAAGCCTTGTATCGAGTTCGGCTTCTACCTTTCCAGTGGTGTCCATAGGAAGAGGTGAACCTGCAACGTTCAGGACATTGATTTCATCAGGAAGAAGTTCGTATCCGTTCGGAGCTTTTTCTTCAAACTTGACCGAGCCTGTCACGGAAATTACGGATTCGCGGACAAGCCTTCTGGCTGCATCAAAGAGCTCTTTGTCGATCTTTTTCTTTACAAGTGTAACCTGAGCCTTTCCTTCCCTGTCCCGGAGCACGACAAAACAGATCCCTCCGAGGTCTCTGACCTCATGGACCCAGCCTGCAAGGGTAACTTTCTGACCGTTGTCAACCTTATCCGGCCTGACATCGGCTGTATAATGCGTTCTGAGATTTGCTAAAGACATAAATTCACCTTAATTAAGGGGTAAATTGAACGTAAATATAAGAATGAAGCTGAAACGTAGGTGAATAGTCATAACTCATTATTAATGTATTTGTTGCACCGGCCGAGTTGCGCCACCCGAGTTGCGCCACCCGAGTTGCGATTCGGGAGCCCGCTGTCCGTTTCACTCGCTTCGCTCGCTCAAGCAGACTAATTTACGGATTACTATTAAGCGAGCTCAAGCAGACTAATTTACGGATTACTATTAAGCGAGCTCAAGCAGACTAATTTACGGATTACTATTAAGCGAGCTCAAGCAGACTAATTTACGGATTACTATTAAGCGAGCTCAAGAGGACTAATTAATGAGTTTAGTATTTATTTCGCTTCATCCAAAATGGATTATGTAGTTTTAGATATGGTTTTGAAACTATGGCGTGTGACTCAAAAGATATCTTTTTAGTGCTACAGGACTGATTAAAGATGAGAAGATTAAGTCTCTGGTGGGTATTAAGAGAGATAAAAATCAGAAAAAAGATAAATAAAAGGTAAAATGGAGTATAGGCGTAAAAGCTGTGAGGTTTAGAGGAGAAAAATAGTATGAGAAAGGAAATAACGATTTTTTTGATAATTCTTGGTGTGTTTTTTGCTGCGGGCTGTGTTGAGAGC
>Ga0208826_1001196_pt1 | contig 22706 bp, 21 predicted proteins | sample AD_UKC115_MetaG_FD_184451 | JGI IMG/M metagenome (GOLD analysis project Ga0208826, IMG submission 184451) | Active sludge microbial communities of municipal wastewater-treating anaerobic digesters from Hong Kong - AD_UKC115_MetaG (SPAdes)... | ecosystem: Engineered > Bioreactor > Anaerobic >...
TCAATTTTTGCAAGATATCTTCCTGTTAGTGACTCTTTGGGATTTTTTATTAACCCCTGGACACTGCCTTGATAGACAAGTTGTCCTCCGTTTATCCCCGCATTAGGACCAAGATCCACTACATAATCAGCGGCTCTTATGACATCTTCATCATGCTCTACAACAATTACTGTGTTCCCAAGATCTCTCAGCTTCCGTAAGGTTTCTATAAGCCTGTCATTATCTCTCTGATGCAGTCCTATTGTCGGCTCATCAAGAACATAAGTCACTCCCGTAAGCCCTGATCCTATCTGAGTTGCAAGTCTTACCCTTTGAGATTCTCCTCCTGAAAGCGTATTAGCAGCACGGTTCAAAGATATGTAACTTAATCCTACATCAACAAGAAAGCCTATTCTTTTGCGAACTTCTCCGAGAAGCTCGTTTCCGATTTGCTTTTCAAAATCAGTTAGCTCAAGGTTTTCTATAAACTCAAAAGAACTTCCCATGGGAAGGTTAGTAAGCTCATAAATACTTTTACCCCCTATGAGAACACTCAATGCTTCCCTGCGCAATCTTTTTCCTTCACATGACTGACATATCTTCTGAACCATTATATTATTCTCAATCCATTCTCTCACATCTTGAGATTCTGTTTCCCTGTATCTTCTTTCAAACCAGTTTACAATACCTTCAAAACTTCTTTTAAAGTTATGCGAACCGTTGCTGTTCTCGTATTTAAAACTTATAGGCTGATCAGTACCATACAAAATATATGTTATTATCTCCTGCGGGAGCTCTTTTATCTTTTTTTCAGGATCTGCGCCAAAAAATGTTATCATCTGTCTTATAGAGTCAACCATATAAGTATCAGCTCCCATAGCGGCAACTGCCCCTTCTGAAAGTGTTTTATTGACATCCAGAATATATGATGGATCTATTTCCAGCTTGAATCCTAGCCCGTGACATTCTGGGCATGCACCGTAAGGACTGTTAAAAGAAAAAAGCTTAGGAGTGATCTCCGGAAAGCTAAATCCGCAGTTTGGACAAGCAAGTACTTCACTGAATGTAAGAGTATTCAAGTAATTATTGTTATCATCCGTACTTATTACTGTAACAAAACCATCTCCTTCACGAAGAGCAAGCTCAATCGCTTCATAAAGACGCTGAAAATTTTCTTTTTTCAGTTTGAGCCTGTCAATAAGAAGATTTATATTATGCCTTACTGTTTTTGGAAGTGATTGTACTTCCTCAAGTTCAATGAGTTTACCGTCTATTTCAGCCATTTTAAACCCTGAAAGCTTCATAGCTTCAATTTCTTTTTTAAATTCTCCTTTCTTCTCCCGTGCAATCGGTGAAAATATGAAAAGTCTTGCCTGTTCATCAAAATTTTTATAGATTTTTTCAATTATTTCATCCACAGTCGAACTCTCAAGGGGGGTTGAACAATTGGGACAGTAAGCTTTACCCAGTCTTGCATACAATACCCTGAGATAATCATATATTTCTGTTATGGTTCCGACAGTTGATCTGGGATTATGACCGACAGATTTTTGCTCTATGGCAATAGCCGGAGATAGTCCTACTATTGATTCAACATCAGGCTTTTTAAGATCACCAAGGAACTGTCTTGCATATGTTGAAACCGACTCCAGATAACGTCTTTGACCTTCTGCATAAATCGTGTCAAGTGCTAGAGTCGATTTTCCAGAGCCTGAGAGACCTGTAAACACAACAAGTTTATTCTTAGGTATGTCAACATCTATATTTTTGAGGTTATGTTCACAAGCCCCTCTCACTTTGATCCATTCCATAACTTCCTCCTCTGTATGGTATACATAAATATATAGTTATTATAATACAAAAAAAAACTTTTTTATGGAGGCATACAAAAATTAACATACATTTTCTATTATCATAAAAATTACCCGGTCTTTTCTCAAGACCGGAGTAAGGTTTTTACTTTTTATGTTTTTTCCTCTGAATGCAGTATATCGTCGGCGGTATGCCAGCTTAATGTAAAACATTTCACTCTCATAGGATATTTGGAAATATCTGAAAAAACTTGAATATCTTTTATTAACTCTTCATCATATGGTTCTTTATGAGACATCTTCAAAACATTTTCAATTACTTTTAATGCTTCGTCATACCTTCTGCCATTAAGAGTTTCACACATCATCGCAGCGGAAGAACAGCTTATTACACAGCCTTTTCCCTCATAAGAGATATCTTTTATTATAGAATCCTCAATTTTTATATATATATCTATTTCATCTCCACACGAAAGATTTTTGGAATGCCGGTGTTTGGAGTTATCTAAAACTCTTCTAAATTTCGGATTTTTGGAATAATCTATTATGATATCGCTGTAAATCTCATTTAAACTCATTCTAACCACCTCTTAACCTTATATAGGGTATCAATAAACGTATCTATCTCTTCAAAAGAATTGTATGCATACAAGCTTAACCTGCATACTGACTGAGCTCCGATAAGCTTCATAAGAGGCTGCGCACAATGATGACCGCTTCTTATAGCAATACCAGATATCTCATCCATTATATGTGCGGCATCGTGTGGGTGTACACCATCGATATTAAATGAAATTATCGAACTGTGAGTGGCTTGTCCAGGGAGATACATCTGCAGAAACTTTATGTTCTTCATTTTTTCTACTGCATACTCAGTAACTTTATTTATTTGTTCGGATATATTTTTCATCCCTGTCGTGTTTATAAAATCTATCGCATTTGAAAGACCTACCGCTGCCGAAACATTTGGAGTGCCTGCTTCAAATTTGTAAGGCAAAATATTGAAGGTGCTGTCTTTTACATCAACATAGTCAATCATTTCTCCACCGAAAAGAAATGGATTTATCCTTTCAAGCAGTTCCTCTCTTCCCCAGAGGACTCCGATACCCATAGGCGCTAGCATCTTATGTCCTGAAAAACTTACAAAATCTGCATTCATACCTTTTACATCTGTCTGTTCATGGGAAACATACTGTGAAATGTCAACGTGAACCATAATTTTAGGATTTATGCTTTTCAGCATTTTAATACTTTCCGAAATATTTATAATCTGTCCTGTAACGTTTGACTGCGCTGTGAAGGTAACAAATTTTGTGCCAGAGTCTGCCATCATGCACAGTTCTTCGGCTTTGAATACTCCTTTTTGGGGAAGATAGTACCTAATCTCACTTTTATTGTACACAGATATCTGTTGCCAAGGCACAAAATTGGCATGATGTTCAATTCCTGTTGTAATTATGTTATCTTCTTTTTTTATGACTCCTGATGTAAAAAGAGAGTATGCCAAAAGGTTTATCGATTCAGTAGCTCCTTTGGTGAATACTATTTCCTTTGCCTTTGCATTTACAAACTTTGCCACTTTTTCCCTAGCCTGCTCATATAGCTGTGTGGATTGCTGAGCAAGAGCATATGAGGATCTATGAACATTGGCATTGTATTTGGTATAATACTCTGTCTGCGAATCAATAACGTTTTTTGGTTTAAGCGTAGTAGCAGCACTGTCCAGATATATCAGTTTTTGTGAGTCCAAGGCTGGAAAATAGCTTCTAAAGGTTGGAATAGACATAATCTACCGTCTCCTGTGCAATTTCTTTATCGTATAATTCCAAAGCTTCTGTCAGTTCATCAAATATTCCTATAGAAATAAGTTTTTTTGCCTGGGTTTTTGAGAAGCCTCTGTTCATCATATAATATAGTTTTTCTTCACTTATGCTCCCCAGAGTTGCCGCATGAGAAGCATTTACTCTATTTTCTGCAACCAAAAGACCTGGTATCGTTTGCATTTTGGCATGTGGGGACAGTGATAGTGTAAAACTTGATTCTTTCCCATCTGCATCAAAGGCACCTTTACTTATATCGAGTGTTCCTCTGAAAATACAACTTGATCTGTCTTTAAGCACACCTTTAGCTTCAAGCACTCCGATGGCTGCCGGTGCATTAAACTTGATGGTATGGAAAATATCGCTTACGGATTCACCGGCACCCATGAACAAAGGAGCTGCACGTAAAACAGAGTTCTTACCGTCCATAGAGTACACATAATTTGATACATACTTTCCCTGACCTGCAGATACTTCCACTACTCTTAACCTGGAATTATCGTTCAAAGAAAAATACCCACTTTCTGATATACTACCTGCTTTCGCAGTTTTTATTATATTTATAAGCACAAGTTCCGAATTACGTCCTATCACTCCTCGGATTACACCGTTTCTGAGAGTATCGGAGTAGTTACCGTTGATCTGCCTTATTATTACAGCTTTAGACCCAGGTTTAAGATTGAAAAGAGAGTTTTCAAATATACTGTTGTCACCGTACTTCAGCTTTATTATTCCAACATCCTGATCATCTTGTGTTCTTATATAGTATCCGCAGTTACCGAAAAGTTCAGCCATAAGAAGATACTTCCTGTCGGTTCCTTCAAAATCATATTTTTTAATAAGTTCCATTCCCTGTTCATCTATATCGGCTATTGAATTAGGACCACATAACTTTTCAAAGTTTACCGCTTTGAAGTTCGGTCTGTTCAGACTTATCCTTTTGAATACCGGAAACCCTATTTCTTTGTATTCCTGAAACCTTTTTTGCAGATATTCTGAGAGCATTGTGTTTTTGCTTTCTTTAATAATTTTTCCTAACACTTCTTCTTCAGAATAACTTTCAAAAAGTCTTTTAGGTTCATGAACAACAGATCTAAAATTTTTATGGCCTGAGCGTACTGTTTTCTGGTATGAAGTATTCATAGCATTCACCTAACCTATTGTCGATTCTACTTCGAGATTTAAAAGTTTGTTCATTTCTATTGCGTATTCAAGCGGAAGCTCTTTGGCAAAGGGCTCTATAAATCCTCTTACTATCATTGATTTAGCTTCTTTTTCCGACATACCCCTGCTCATAAGATAAAAAATCTGTTCATCACTTATTCTTCCTACCTTTGCTTCATGTCCCACATCCGCATCATCAGTAAAAACCTCTATAAGAGGAATTGTATCGCTTCTTGATTCGTTATCAAGCATTAATGCATTACACCTTACTGTTGCTTTCGCTCCCCTTGCTCTTTCGTCCACTTTCAGCCATCCTCTATAAAATGACCATCCGCCCCCTAAACTTATGCTTCTGGAGTCCACCGTTGAACTTGTATACGGAGCAAACATAAATACTTTGGATCCAGTATCAAGATGCTGGTTCGGACCGGCAAAGCTTACTGCAATCGTTTCGTTTTTTGCTCCTTTCCCACGTAATATACTTGTAGGATAAGTCATGCTTTTATGACTTCCCATTGAACCTGTGACCCACTCCATAATACCGTCCTGGTCAACTATAGCTCTTTTGGAATTAAGATTAAATGTGTTTTTGCTCCAGTTCTGTATTGTAGAATACTTTACCCTTGCACCTTTCTTTACAAAGATCTCAACCATGCCTGCATGAAAATTTATAGCATTATAGTATGGAGCTGAGCATCCTTCAACAAAATGTAAACGGCTTCCTTCATCAGCTATTATTATGCTATGTTCAAATTGACCCATACCTTCATTGTTCATTCTAAAATATGCTTGTAAAGGCAATTTCACATTAACATTAGGAGGTATGTACAGAAAAGTTCCACCGCTCCATATTGCATTATTAAGAGCTGAATATCTGTGATTTGAAGGAGAAAAAGCTTTCATAAAGTACTTTTTAACCAGATCCGGATACTTTCTTACGGCACTTTCCGTATCAAGAAAAATGATTCCCTGACTTTCAAGCTCGGTTTTTATATTATGATAAACTACTTCAGAATCATACTGAGCACCTACTCCGCTTAATGCCAATCTTTCAGCTTGTGGAACTCCAAGTTTTTCAAAAGTTTCTTTAATTTCAGGAGGAACATTGTCCCATGATGTGGCCTTCTTGTATCTTGGATGAATATATGTGACTATTTTGCTCAGATCCACATTGGAAAGATCAACACCGAAGTTAGGTTCATGCCATGTTTCATATATCTTAAAGGCATTCAGTCTTTGCTCAAGCATCCACTGTGGCTCACTCTTAGATTCAGAGATCTCCCTTATTATGCTTTCGTTAAGACCAGGAATAACCATAGATTTTGCGGCCTGCTTATTTCTGAAATCATACTTTTCCTGACCTTTTTGCAGATCGTATATTATATCTTGATTATCACTCATGTACATCACCTGCTTTCACAAAGTTATAGCCTTTTTCTTCAATTTCCTTTGCAAGAGAGGCTCCGTCTGTTGTAACAATCTGGCCATCTATATACACATGAACAAAATCTGGGACAACATAGTTTAAAATTCTCTGATAATGAGTTATAAGCAACAAGGCTGTCTTCCCGCTCTTTATTTTTGTTATACTTTGAGCAACTATTCTCATAGCATCAATATCCAAACCAGAATCAATTTCATCAAGAATTGCAAGTCTAGGTTCAAGAACTCCCATTTGGAGTATTTCACCTTTTTTCTTTTCTCCTCCCGAAAAACCAAAGTTGGTATATCTCTGAAGAAATTCATCGCCAAGCATAAGATCTCTAGCATAGTCAGAGATCTTTGAGCTTAATTTTAGTACCGTGATCTCATCATCCGGCTTCATATTTCTGTATGAATTTATTATGAACTGTCTCATCTTTACACCATCTATTTCTTCAGGCATCTGGAATGACATAAACAGTCCCAGCTTAGCTCTTTCATCGGTAGATAAATTCTTTATTGATCTGCCCATAAATAGTATATCGCCGTTTGTAATCTCATACTTTGGGTTTCCCATTATCACGTTTGCAAGAGTAGATTTTCCCGATCCGTTGGGACCCATCACTGCATGAGTTTCTCCTTCACTTATCGAAAGATTTATACCTTTGAGTATTTCTCTGCCATCTTCTTTTATACTGGCCCTGAGATCAAAAATTTCAAGAATTTTAGACATTTTTAATTCCTCCTATTTTTATCTTATTTAAATAATTCTACCATATTTGTCTTATTTATGTCAATGACTTTTTTGATAAATATACAATATACTGGCTCTTAATTTGCTTAGAAAGTTTTTTCAGTGATAGATTTGGTATTTTCATGTCAAAATGATATAATTCCTACTGAACAGCTTTTAAGGAGGTGTCTGATGGGATTTTTTGATGATTTAAAGAAAGGACTCAGCAAGGCTAAGGAAGCAATTTTTGATAATATAAAATCAATTTTTAAAACGAATAAACTAGACGAGCAAACTCTTGATGAACTGCAGGAACTCCTTATAATGTCAGATATGGGGATGCAGAGTGCTGATAATATACTGTCGGCCTTAAAACAAAGATATACACAAGGAGAAGACGCTCTCAAGATTCTGCGCGATATAATGGCGGAGAATCTAAGCTGTCAGCCTATCAATCTTTCGCCCTCAAAAAAACCCTATGTAATCCTTGTAGTCGGCGTTAACGGAAGCGGGAAAACCACATCGATAGCAAAACTTGCAAAATTGTATGCACAGTCAGGCAGATCTGTTGTTCTTGCTGCCGGTGATACTTTCAGAGCAGCAGCTATTGAACAGCTAAAAACATGGGGCGAAAGAACCGGAGCAACAGTTATTGCCCATCAAAATGGTTCTGATGCTGCCGCTGTTGTCTATGACGCTTTGGTTCATACTAAATCCAAGGACAAAGATATTTTGATCATTGATACTGCCGGAAGGTTGCATAACAAAAGCAATCTTATGGATGAATTGAAAAAAATAAAAAGAACTATCGATAAAGAAATTTCAGGTGGACCTGATGAAGTGATTCTCGTACTTGACGGTACAACAGGTCAAAATGGAATAGTTCAGGCTCAGGCTTTCAAAGAGGCCGTTGACATAACAGGAATAATAATAACTAAGCTTGACGGTACAGCCAAAGGAGGAATCGCATTTGCAATAAACACCGAGCTTCATATCCCGGTTAAGATGATTGGCATCGGTGAAAAGGCAGACGATCTGAAGATATTTGAGCCAAAGGCATACTGCAGCGCTCTTTTAGGCATGGAGGAGTCTGATGGCTGACTTTTGGAAGGATATTATAAAATGTCCTTTCTGTTCAAATGAATATTCTTTTATTAATGTAAAATCCAGCGCAGTAAAAGTTGAAAGTTATGATGCTGATCTTAAACCCAACTATAAGGGGATAAATCCTTCTTTATATGGAATAGTGTCTTGTCCAAAATGTAAGTTTTCTTTTCTTGTAAAAGATAAGGATACTCTGCTAAAAAATTTAAATCCTTCACGCACATCGAAAATTCATGATTATCTTGACAGTATCGATGAAGATGATAGATTTGAGATTAACAATTCGGAGAATAAATCTGTTGTTTTCTATGAAAAACAGCTTGTTGTCAGCTCTGAAATATATGCTATCATGGAAAAGCCTTTTGAGGTAGCTAGATTGCTTCTGCGTTTAGCGTGGTCTTACAGAGAGAAAAAGGATGATTCTAAAGAACTCAAGATTCTTATTGATGTAATGAAGATTTGTGAACGCTTTTTTGAAAAAGCTGTATCAGATAATGATGCCATTTTCTCTCTTTTTTTTCAGGGTTATGTAAATTACAGGCTGGGAAATAAAAAACAGGCAATTATCACTTTGGATAAATTAGTTTCAAAGTATAAAAACTCTCGGAATCAGTATATAAAAGCAGCTAAAACCATCAGGGGGGAAATAAAGTGAAGAAAGGCATGATTTTTTTTGTTATTTTGATATTTTCTGTATTCGTATTAAATGGTTGTGCCTTGTTTCAGACACCCCCAGCAGCAGTTCTGCCCGAACCAGCAACAAAAGTCGCCACGGTTGTTACATATCAGATTATAGACTCAGATAAGTACGTTACTAAAGAGGAGTATCAGCTTGTTTTAAAAGAGCTTGCCAAAAAAAATGATTTTGAGAGCATAAACCAGAGTATTTTATCCTTTAATTCAAGGCTAATATCTCTTGAAAGCAAAATAAATGATCTTGCAGTAAAATCTTTAGAACTCTCAAATAGAGTAGATATAATGAATGTAAATATTTCTCAGAATTCTTTCCAGGATACAATAAACAACATTAAAGACAGTTACCTTATAATGGAAAGACGCATTAATCTGCTTGAAACTTTTATTTTTGAAACAAAAGATGCTTCTTCTGATGTGAACACCGATATTGCAGATATATACCGCAGGATTGAAAAAAACAGCACAGATACTGCTCTGCTAGCATCAAAGGTAGCCGCCTTGGTTTCTGCTATCCCTGCTGAAACAACAAAATATCAGATACAGCAATCTCCTGCCGTTTATTCTTTCGAAGATTTCAAAGTAAGCACAAATAAGTCTGTAGAAGATATAAATAGAAGATATGAAGAACTTTATGTAAAAATGAACTTACTTGAAAAAACTCTGCTTAACCTTGATGCTGCCTTTAAAAACTATAAACCGGAAGTTCCGACTCCCATAATACAGTATATAGAAGTCCCGGTAGAAAAAGATACTCAGCAGCAGAAAAGCACTCTTCCTCCGAAAGTTGTTTTACCCGACTCTTTGCTACAGAGTATAACTCAAAATGGTCAAACAGACAGTATTTCTTCCGGATCCATTGACAGAAATACTGAAATTGATGCTCTTATAGAGTCTGTAAACACTATAAACGAAAAGATTATTGAACTTGAAAACGAGATCAAAAAATCAAACAGTTATCTTCTTCAGAATGGCAATATGGCCCAGATGATCCGGGATGAGATAGCCAAAATAGATTTCGCTCCATATGTTGATGAAACAATAGATATTCAGACAGAACAGGCTGTTTCCAAGCTTTTCTACAAATCCCAGTCTGAAAGCATCCTTAAGGTTCAAAATCTAGAAAAAAATATCTCCGAGCTTCAAACAAAGTATAATTCCATTTCAAATCAGTTTGAATCTATTCTTTCAAAACCCGTTACAAACTTCGATGAACGAATGAATACTAAAGTATCGGAGCTTGAAAAAAGGGTAAATATAGCCTTGATGAGTCTCAGTGATGCGGAACTGAAAGAAATTTTTGAAAGCACGGATCAGTTTGTATATACACTAAAAAGTGGAGACACTCTGAGTGCAATATCTCAGACGTTTGGACTTGGTCAGAACGGAGTTGAAATCCTGACCGCGGCTAATAAGATTACAAACCCAAACACTCTGAAAGTTGGACAGAAGATAATTATTCCTGTAGACAGTGTTGAAAAGTATATAAAATGGCCTTTAAAAACGACCACACCGTCGAATTACGAACGAATTGTTGTTAAGTTCGGCCAACGCATATCGGTCGGTACTTCTACAGGCATAGGAATAATGCCTTTAAGCAATGAAAAGATATATCCTATTCTGCCAGGTAAAGTTATTGACAGCGGTAAAAGTCAGAACGATACATTTTATGTTAAGGTTGACCACGGAAACTCACTGGTTACAGTTTACTCTAACCTTGTTTCATTAAGCGTTTCGGTATCTTCAATGGTAACTACAGACACTTCACTAGGAACTGTTAAAAAAGATAAAATGGTTACAATAGAACTTTGGAAATCCGGTGAACCTAAAGATCCGCTTAAGCTTTTTTTCAAATCCTTAGGTACATTCCTGGCTACTTTTTATACCGAATGGGATGACCGGCTTATATACTATCCGGCATTCAGATTGACCAAATCCGGGGTTGTTCCCACAAACTTCCAAACAATTGCGGCAGATCCAAAGGTTCTTCCGCTGGGGACAGTCGTCTATATTCCCAAATATGCAGAAATGCCCAACAACGGTTTTTTTGTTGTGGAAGATACCGGAGGAAAGATACTCGGAAATAGAATCGATGTATATATAAACGATGTAAGACAAGCATTTACAACAGAAGATGTCGAACTATTCATCGTAGGTAAAAAACAGGAGGGATGAAATGGGGCTGACTGTAAAAAGTAGCTATGCTCTCAGAGCTTTATATGAACTTTGTATCCTTAATAACGAAGGAAAAGAAAAGGTGTCTATAACTGAACTTTCAAGAAATCAAAATATTCCGCGTGATTTTCTTGAAAAAATTTTTAGTGAACTAAGAGAAGCTAATATTCTTGATTCCTTAAGGGGAAGATATGGTGGATACGTTCTGAAAAAAAAGCCTTCTGATATACGGCTGAGCGAAATAGTAGCAGTACTTGACAAGCCACTTCAGGCATATGACTGCATAACCGATAGCTGTAAAAGAAACGTTAACTGCGCAGTAGAGTTCGTTTGGAAGAGAGTTTATAACGTTATGATGATAGAGTTGGATAGAATAACCCTTCAGGATATTATTGATTATGGTACAAATATAGAAAAACACGGTGGTGAGGCTTCTGAATAAAGATAAAATTCTCCTGCTTATGAGTGGAGGGGTTGATAGTTCAGTTGCAGCATACCTGCTTAAAGAAGAAGGCTACGATGTAGTTGGTCTTCACTTTAAAACCGTACCCGATAATTTTTTCGAGGCTACCCCTGAAAAAAATAAGATCTGTTGCAGTCCGTCTGATACTTACGATGCACAAAACGTTGCAAAACAGCTTAATCTAAGTGATTTTTTTATTGTAGAAGTACATGAAGATTTCAGAAAAAAAGTTATCGATTATTTCCTGAACAGTTATAAAATAGGAATAACCCCTAATCCATGTGTAGTATGTAATAGATACTTTAAATTCGGCAAGGCTGTTGAAATAGCCAAGGAAATTGGTGCAAAGTATGTTTCAAGCGGTCATTATGTAATAAATGAATACTCAGAGCATTACAACGCTTTTCTTTTAAGACACGGTGTGGATAGCTATAAAGATCAATCATACTTTTTATCTCAAATTCATAAAGAATACCTTAACTTCCTTTACTTTCCATTGGGAAAGCTTTTTAAGTCACAAATACGAGAAATTGCTGCATCTCTTAATTTAACTGTGGCAAATAAGCCAGACAGTCAGGAAATATGCTTTATTCCGGATGAAAATAGTTATAGATTTCTCCGTGAAAACTCTGTTGATCCAGGTGAGGGAAAGATCTTAGACCTTAACGGGAAAGTTATTGGAAAGCATAAAGGTTATACTTTTTATACAATTGGTCAAAGAAACGGATTGCTTTTTGATAAAGCCATAAATCAGCGTTTGCATGTATACAGTATAGATCCAATCAACAATACTCTAGTGGTCGCTCCTACCGAAAAACTTTATTTCAGATCACTTATTGCAAACAATTTGAATTTTTTCACAGAAAAAAATTCTATCAAAAACATTGTATGCAGAATTCGGAAAAAATCTGAAGAGAAAAAAGCAAGTATCTTTTTCCGTAATGACGATACTGCCGAAGTAGTATTTGAAGAACCTATCTTTGCTATAACTCCGGGCCAGTTTGCTGTTTTCTATGACTACGACGGATTTCTTTTAGGCTCCGGTGAAATTATAAAGTACGGAGAGGTGAAAAATGAGTGAGAGGATTGCAATATATCCTGGAAGCTTTGACCCTGTAACCTTGGGTCATATAAATATCGTAGAAAGAACATCCAAGATATTTGATCATATTCACGTAGTTGTAATGCATAACCCCTCAAAAAAGTATCTCTTTTCTGTTGAAGAAAGAGTAAAACTTACCGGTCTTTCACTTGAACACCTGAGTAACGTATCGGTAGATTATCATTGCGGTCTGATGGTCGATTATGCCAGAAAAAAAGGTGTTAAATGTGTTATACGTGGACTTCGGGCTGTCACAGATTTTGAATTTGAACTGCAGATGGCTAACGCTAACAGGTCTATGTGCCCTGGGCTGGAGATTTTTTTTCTGATGTCGGACGTTACTTATTCTTTTATCTCTTCTTCAATGGTAAAAGAAGTTGCTAAGTTTGGTGGAGACGTAAGTACCTGGGTTTCTCCACTTATCGAAAGAGAGCTTAAGCTTAAATTTGTTCAGACATAAATTTGTTAATAATAATTTATCCTTATAGACAAATTCCCGTGTTAGAATATGATGTGGTTTTTACATAGAACTTAACTTTTTTATTTAAATAGATTTTTTATATCGGTACTATATTTTTAATCTTTTTATAAATCTATATATTTTCTTTGAGGAGGTAACATAAAAATGGCAATAACTCCAGATATGGTGAAACAGCTGAGAGAAATGACGGGAGCAGGTATGATGGACTGCAAAAATGCCCTTGTGGAATCAAACGGTGATGTCAATTTGGCAGTAGAGCTTTTAAGAAAAAAAGGAATTGCTAAAGCGGCGAAAAAAATTGACAGAGTAACCACACAGGGAATAGTATACTCTTATATACATCATAATGAAAAAGTCGGAGTACTTTTGGTATTGGGCTGCGAGACAGATTTTGTTGCCAGAACACAGGATTTTCATGACCTTGCAAAAAAAATAAGCCTTCAGATAGCTTCAATGAGTCCCAGATGGCTCTCTAAGGAGGATGTTCCGGAAGATATTTTAAGTAAGGAAAAGGAAATTTACACAGAAGAAGTGAAAGCCTCCGGAAAACCTGCAAACATTGTAGATAAGATAGTTGAAAATAAGATAAACAAATTTTATGAAGAGAACTGTCTGCTTGATCAGATTTATGTTTTTGGTGAAGGCGAAAAAGTTAAAGATCTTATAACACAGGTAATAGCAAAAATTGGTGAAAACATAAAGGTTGACAAGTTTACAAGATACGCAATAGGTGAATAATTTCGATCAGGGTGGGATATGCCACCCTTTTATTTTGTTGGAGGTACTTTTATGAAACGGAGAGTTCTGTTAAAGCTCAGCGGCGAAGTCCTTTCTGGTGAAGGACAAAAAGGTTTCAACGATGATGCCATAGAGTATCTCACCCAGGAGATTAAAAAAGTATCTAACGAAGGTTTTAATATTGGCATGGTAGTGGGAGCAGGAAATCTTTTCAGAGGAAAGGAACTTGACAAGCTCACCAATAGCATAGCTGATAATATAGGTATGCTTGGGACAGTTATAAATGCTGTTTATCTTAAGGATTTCTTCGAAAAGCAAGGTATAAAAACCGTGGTAGTCTCACAGATAGTATCGCTTCCGTCTGTTAAGCCTATTCAATACGACGATATTGATCTGTACTTCAGCTCAGGATACGTTGTGATCTTTGCAGGCGGTACTTCAAACCCTTTTTTTACAACTGATACAGCTGCAGCTATACGTTCAGTCGAAATGAAGGCTGAGCTTATTGTAAAAGCGACCAAAGTGGACGGAATATATACGAAAGATCCAAAAAAATATAATGATGCTTTGAAATATGATACAATTACATATGAAGAGGCCATATCAAAAAATCTTAAGGTTCTTGACACGGAGGCTTTTGCTATATGCCAAAGATACAATATGCCGATAGTAGTTCTGGATTTTTTCATGAAGGATAATCTTATTAAGGCATTAAAAGGTGAAAATGTAGGAACACGAGTAGTTGAAAAACTTTAATCATATGTCAGGAGGTGCTTTTAGATGGAGTATATTTACGATGAAATCATTTCGGTACATGCCAGAGAAGTTCTTGATTCCAGAGGAAATCCAACTGTTGAGGCCGAAGTAGTACTAACTTCAGGAGCCAAAGGAATGGCAATAGTCCCATCCGGAGCGTCAACCGGCAAGTTTGAGGCTCTTGAGCTCAGGGACGGTGACAAGAAAAGATACAAGGGAAAAGGTACTCTTAAAGCTGTAGAAAACATAAACGAGATAATATCCAAAGAAATTGTAGGGCTTAATGCTTTTGACCAGGTACTGATTGATAAAATGATGATAGATCTAGATGGAACAGAAAACAAGGGGAAACTAGGGGCTAATGCAATTCTGGCAGTATCCATGGCCGTAGCACGAGCTGCCGCTGAATCTTTAGGCATACCTTTGTACAAATATCTAGGCGGTATTAACTCCAAAGTTCTGCCCGTTCCTATGATGAACGTTATAAATGGCGGAAAACATGCTGACAGCGGCTTAGAAATACAGGAATTCATGATAGTACCAGCAGGTTTTGACTCCTTTAAACATGCATTAAGAGCTGCAACAGAAACCTTCCACTCTCTGAAATCACTGCTTTCAAAAGAGGGACACGTCACAGCAGTCGGAGATGAGGGCGGATTTGCACCTAAATTCAATACCAACGAAGATGCTATTCAGCATATAATCAAAGCCATTGAAGATGCCGGTTACGTTCCAGGAAAAGATATGTTCATTGCTCTGGACTGTGCTGCATCTGAATTTTACAACGATACAACTGAAAAGTACACAATCGATAAAAAAGAAGTATCTTCAGATGAGCTCATCTCTTATTACGAAGAGCTTATACAAAAATATCCTATTATATCCATTGAAGATCCCTGTAACGAAGATGACTGGAATGGTTATCAGAAGCTTACCTCCAAAGTAGGCGGAAAAGTACAGATTGTAGGCGACGATTTGTATGTAACCAATGTCAAGAGACTTGAAAAAGGTATCAACATGCGAGCTACCAACTCTATCCTTATAAAACTCAACCAGATCGGCTCTGTGACAGAAACTCTTGATGCCATAGAAATGGCAAAAAACAACAATATGACATGTGTTGTATCTCACAGATCAGGAGAGTCCGAGGATACATTTATAGCAGACCTGGTGGTAGCGACTAATTCAGGTCTAATTAAAACAGGATCTCTTTCTAGGACAGACAGGATCGCCAAGTACAATCAACTTTTAAGAATAGAAGAACAGCTCGGTGACATCGGTCAGTACAGGGGGCTGAAATCCTTCTATTCTATAAAAAAATAAGCGGAGGTGTAGGGATGTTTAAAAGGTTTTTTGTTCTTATTGCTGTTCTCAGTCTTTTATTCTGTGTAGGTTTTTCAAAGATGGGAGCCGGTGTTTACCTCGGAAGTCCTTTCGGTCTGTACGGAAGATACTTTCTGAACTCATCTTCTTTTGTGGATGCAAGAGTAGGATACAGTGGCTTTCTAACCTTAACTGCCGATTATCTTCTGTATAAGCCATCTCTTGTAAAGTTTGAAAAGTTCGTTTTCCCGCTTCATTATGGTGCAGGAGCGACAGTAGGAGTTTTTGGATCATCAGTTTTGCTCGGAGCAAATTTCCCGGTCGGTCTGAACTATGCCTTCATGGACGGAAAGCTTGATGTAGCACTAGAAGCAGCTTTGGGTATAACGGTTGTTCCTTATTTTAATTTTGGAGTTACCGGCGGCGTCAGTGTAGTATATTATTTCGATTAATAGGAAATCCGGCTTAAGCCGGATTTTTTGTTTTCTGACTGAAAAATCCATCTATTTCTGAAACTGCACCCTCAACTATATCCTTGGCTTCTTCCCTTGTATACTTGACATCTATCATACCGTAGGTTATATTTATATACTCATGAGTAAGCTTTGAAAAGTTCTCCCAGTCCTTGTTCAGTTTAAGCAGTTCATAAGGGGTAAGATCTTCAGATGATTCAAAGTAATCTTTCCTTATCTGTCGGTATGCCTTTACTATATGCTGTGAATAAACTTTATCTTCCTGGCTGCCTGCACTATTAAAACACATATCCTCATCATGGACTACATTCAAAGGTTCCTTCTGTTTTTTTAAAAAAAAGAGTGAGTTTTTCAGGACAGCCGTAGCACTTAATACCGATATGAGTATCATTCCCGCAGCAACAAAAAGCATATATCTGAAAATTATACTTTTAGTATTCTCTTTTTCCTTTTCATAACTTAACGAAGATGAACTTTCTACTACATCTGTTCTTTCTACATAATTATGTACTTCCCCGGCTGAACCGGCAGGAGTTTGACGTAATGTCTGTGGAAAATGATCCGAAGATAATTTTGTCATAGTACCGCTAAAATTCAGTATCCCGGATATGGCTACAATCAATATTAAAAAAGTACTTCCTATTAGAAGATAAGTTTTTTTCTTCCCGGCAGGCATTACCTTTAAGCTTGTGAGAAAGATAACGATAAAAAAGACCATCATTACTCCAATAAAAAAAATATCCAAAAAGCTTTTAGTTTTAATATCGTTAAGCATATCCAGTATCTTTGTGTCACTGTCATTGGCTCTGTCTGTTTGTTTTGCTTTCAGAGAAAAGCTTCCATTGATATTTTCAAAAGTTTTATTTTCATTCTGATAGCTATTTTCTTCAGCTTTTATGACAGGGGCTTGGGAGGCTCCAAACAATGCAATTGTCATGGGACTTATTGAAAACCTGAAGAAAAACAAAAAAATAATAGGAAGCATGATCAGTATCATATACTTGTTCTTAAAAAACATTACAAAGGCAAGAACTGCACCAGCTATCAATGAAATATACGCAAGCTCAGGCTGAATTATACTTTTAGCTGCGATCAAACATGAAATCCATAATATGGAGTAATCAAGTATTTTTTTTTCTGCCTTAGGAATCATATATATAAGCAACATAGCCAATACTGTCGCTGCCATACGTACAAAAAGATGCTCATAAGACATAAAGTAACGCAGAACAACAAACTGTACCATAATACCAAAAGCCATCACCAGAATTTTGCGTTTTAACGCCAGAACAGTACATATACCTATAAGTAGAAAATCTGATATATCAAACCTTAAAAACGGGATCATTATCAGTACCGGTAATATCTGACAGTATTGTTTATACACTTTCGTAGACCTCTAAAAGGCTATGATTTGAAGAAACCAACCGTACCAGAACATGATTTTCTTCAAGTACTTCTCCCTTTTGCTGCAATGTAAGAAGCTCATCTCTAAATCTTTCAACATACTCTGTTTTTTCCTCATCCTCTAACCTGAACCCGTATGGCATAAGCAGGACTATTACTTTGGAACAGCGTGCCCTAATGTCTATGAGAAGAGGAAGAATACTTTCTGAAAGAAACATGGATACTATGATTACTGTATCTTCAAATGTCAAAAATCGCAAATCCTCCTGAAGATAAAACTGAAAGTTCTGAATAGGATCATAATCTCCTTCAAGAGAAGAAAGCACATCAAAATACTCAACCCAGTTTTTTGAATCAACTGTTTCGTAATTTTTAGAAAATACTTTAAAAATTACCTCTTGATTGTTTTCTATCATCTGCTTTATTAATGATCCGCATGCCTGGATAGCATATTCGACGTATTGATAATGAAGCTCTTTCCAAGCTTGATTAAGAATAAGCTCCTGAGTTGGGAAGTTGGCATCAAGATAAATTCTTGTTCTACCCATGCTTGTAAATGAAAACTTCTTCACCATAAGTTTGTCGTATCTTGCACTTGCTTTCCAATGAATCCTGTTAAGCGGTTCATTGTCGTATTCACTTATATTTTCAAACATTGAAACATCTTCAAGTATTCTTACACCAGACTTCTGCGAAGGAAGAAGCTTCTTTAGAGCCTGATTTCGAAATATTCCAGCTACAAGTTTGGGAAATACCTTTATCTCTGTACAGACTTCATAGACCTTCCAAAAGGAAAAGAGACCAAACCGGTCCTCGAAAGAAACGGTATATCTTCCTATTTTTTTATTTCCACGCTCGGAAAATGAAAATGTAAACTTTCTTTTTTGTATTTCCTGCTTTCCTAAGACAAAAAGATCTTCTTTGGGAAAAAATGTATCTACAAGATGAGGTGGAGTTACAAACAGTGTGAACTCCTCATTAGAATGATTCTTTATACTTACTGTAAAACAAACATCTTCATCGACAAATATCCGTTCATATTCAAGACTGTCAGATACTTCAAGCTTTTTAAATGCTGTTTTCTTTGTAAAAAAACTTATCCACAGCATTGCAAGGATAAACCAGAGTACCAAAGAAAGTTCAGTTAATGCCAAAAATGAGAAGATCGTTATATAAACAGTAATTTTTTTTATCTTTACGTTATCGGTTCTCACTAAACAATCACTTCAACTTCTGAAAGTATGTTTTCCATAATTTCATCCGGTGAAATCTTCCTTATTTTGGTTTCCGGTTTCAGAATTATGCGGTGTACAAGAACACTTTTGGCAGAATACTTTACATCATCGGGAATAACAAAGCTTCTGTTGTCCATTGCAGCAAAAGCTTTTGAAATCTTCATAAGATTTATGCTTCCTCTTGGACTGGATCCCAGAAGAATATTCTTATCTTTTCTTGTTCTGTCTACTATCCTGGTTATATAGGAAAGTATATCCGGTGATATATTGATTTCATTTACTTCTTTCTTGCATTGAACAATCTCTGCCTGCTCAACAACAGTTTGGATATCGTCCAGCGGATGACCTCTATCCTGGGCACTGAGCATCTTTATTTCATCTTCAAAATCCGGATAGCCTATCGTGGTCTTTATCATAAATCTATCCAGCTGAGCTTCAGGAAGAGGAAATGTTCCTTCAAACTCCACCGGGTTTTGGGTAGCCATTACAAAAAAGTCGTTGCTCAGCTGATGAGTTATACCGTCAATGGTGATTTGACGCTCTGCCAAAGCCTCAAGAAGAGCCGACTGGGTTCTGGGAGTAGCTCTGTTAATTTCATCAGCCAAGAGAAATTCTGTGAAAACAGGACCTTTTTTAAGAAGAAACTCTTCATTTTTTCTATTGAATATATATAATCCTGTAAGATCTCCGGGAAGCAGATCTGGAGTAAACTGAACTCTTTTAAAGCCCAATCCTATTGATTTTGAAATAGCCCTAGATATAACCGTCTTCCCGGTACCTGGAACATCTTCTATCAGAACATGTCCGCTACTGAGGAAAGCCGCTATAAGCAGTTTTATTTTATCCTCCTTGCCTTTAATCACCTTTGCTACATTAGTAACCACTGTATTACATAACTCTGATGATTTCATCTTCTTCCCCCGTTTTCATTATTAGTATCATTTTATTAATTATATATCACCTGTGGTTTATTATAATGCGGATGTTTTATAATGGTTGCATCAAGACAGTATATTTCATTTAACATTTCTTCTGTTATCACCTGATAGGGTGAACCGTCTGAAAAGATGAGACCTTTGTTGAAAACAATTATCCTGTCCGAGTAAAGGCTGGCTGTATTTATATCGTGAAATACTGAAATTATAGTTTTACCGGCATCTTTATTGCTTGTTTTTACAAGTTTGAGCAGTTCCTGTGCATGCCCGGGATCAAGATGCGATACAAACTCATCAAGTATGAGTATATCAGTGTTTTGAGCCACTGCACGTGCAATCATGACTCTCTGTTTTTCTCCACCAGAAAGATTACCAAATACTTCATTTTTATATCTAAGAGTATCGGTTTTTTTCATTGCATCTTCTATAGCTTTTTTATCTTCATAACTCTCTGAAAAACTGAACTTTCCTGCAAATGGAATCCTTGAAGATGCGACTATGCTGTCTACGTTATACTCATATATAGTATTGAACTCCTGAGGAACAACCGATACCTTCTGAGCAATCTTCTTTATTGTAAGATCTCTTATACTTACTTTATCAACAACAATGTTTCCTCTGTAACTTCTTATAACTCCAGATAATAACTTTACAAGCGTACTTTTTCCGGAACCGTTCGGCCCAATTATGGATACAAACTCTCCATCTTTTATCTCAAGTTGTTTAATATTTAAAGTAAAACCGCTTTCATAAGAAAATAAAAGCTGATCAATTTTTATCATACTTTTTTTCCCTTCACTTTCATTATGTATATGAAAACCGGTGCGCCAACAAGAGAGGTCATAACACCTATCGGCAGTTCGGTCGGGGCAAAAAATGTTCTGGAAACAAAATCACTCAGACTAAGAAATATCCCCCCGGTAAAAATACAGTAAAATGTCGATATTCTGCTGTATGGCCCTGTAATACTTCTTACCAAATGAGGTATTATAAGCCCGACAAATCCTATTATGCCTGATTTTGAAACAACAACAGAAACTGCGGCTATATTGACCGAAAGTACGGCAAGCTTAAGCTTGTCCGGATTGATCCCGGAATATAAAGCAAGATCCTCATTCATTGAAAGAACATCCAACTTCCGCGAAAGAAAAAAAACTATTAAAAGCTGAAGAATCAAAAACAACAGAATTACTGTTATATCGGCCCAATCAAAGTCAGCAGTGCTTCCAAGAAGCCATATGTTTACATGGATAACGTTTTTCCAGTAAAGTACAGACATCATCGTAGTAAGAGAGTTCAGTAAAAAACTTATTATTACACCACTTAAAACTAAAGATAGAATTGGAATTTTTCTTCCCTGTTTTGCTAAAAGAAATACTACCACAGAAGTTAAAACTGAAAAGAAAAGAGCTGATCCTTCAATACCAAAAGGAATCCTGATTGCAGTATTTACTGTAAGCGCTGTAAACAATACAGCTCCAAAACTCGCACCGGAAGAAATGCCTATTATAAATGGATCAGCAAGAGGATTCTGTATCACAAGCTGAAAAGAGTTTCCTGCAACAGCAAGCACCGCGCCCGCCAAAAAGCTACCTATTATTCTGGGAATCCTAAGCCTAAGAATCAAAGAGCTTTCAATCTTATCAGGTGGCATTGCAAAAAATGTTTTCAGAATATCAGAAAAAGGAACTCTTACTGTCCCGAAGGAACTGAAAAAAATAATACACAAAAAAGAAAGACCTAGTAAAAAGACAGTAAGGGGTATAAACCCCTTCCTGTCAAGTTTTACAAATTTCATTTATTCTCTCCGAAAATTTTATTTAATTCTTCAAGAACTTTAATTATAGATGGCGAAGTCTGAGAAACAATATTTTCATCAACAATATATATTTTCCCGTTTTTAACGGCTTTGACATCTTTTAAGCCAGGAGTCTTCATAAGCAGTTCCTTGCCTGCCGTATCTCCGTAGTATGATGGAACAATTATTATATCAGGATTTGTACTAAGTATAAATTCAGGACCTACAGAAAGCCAGCCATTATTTCCGGTATAAGGCGCAGCTACATTCAAACCACCGGCATATGCAATCATCTCATTTACAACTGATCCTGTACCTGCAGTCCATATCTCCGTAACAGTATTATAAACCGAAGCATAAAGTACTTTAGGTTTATTTGTTCTGTTCGTTGCCTGCTTTGATATATTCACATATTTTTCTCTGAAATCATTGGCTGTTTTGGCTGCTGTTTCTTTCTGACCGAGTATAGTTCCTATAGTCATCAGCGACTTATATATATCAGTAAAGGTTCCTGGATTTATTACAAAAGCTTTTATACCAGCATTTTCGAGCCTCTTTACCTCAGGTTCTTGAAACCCGCCTGTCAAAAATACCAGATCCGGCTTCAAAGATACTATTTTTTCAAGATTAAGCGGCACCATATTACCTATTTTTTCAGATTTTATATGAGTATCCCAGTCGGTTACTCCAATGACTTTTCCTTCGCATTTAAGCGTTACTAAGTAGTCTGAAATTGAAGGGGCTGCAACTATGACCCTGTTAACAGGAGTATCAAAGGTCACCTCCCTGGCAAGATCATCCACATAGGTAACAGAAGAAAAAACAGTAACAACACTCAGCAAGACAACAAAAAAAGATACCAAAAACTTTTTCATATATCCTCCAATATAAAGTATTACGCCATTGCCCAAAAACTTTACCACCCCTATGGCGCGTAGGAATGGCGAAGTACAGGCATATAAAGGTATCCCGACTGATGGATCATTCTACTTTCCACGCCTTCCCTATGCAGTGGCAATTGTGGAGTTCGTCCTCAAACACGGTGGCGGCACCGTAACGGAATTTAACCGTTTTCCCTTTATTATGCTTATTTA
>Ga0208826_1001197_pt1 | contig 22686 bp, 17 predicted proteins | sample AD_UKC115_MetaG_FD_184451 | JGI IMG/M metagenome (GOLD analysis project Ga0208826, IMG submission 184451) | Active sludge microbial communities of municipal wastewater-treating anaerobic digesters from Hong Kong - AD_UKC115_MetaG (SPAdes)... | ecosystem: Engineered > Bioreactor > Anaerobic >...
CAGATTATCAGTAAAGCCGACTATACAGGTCCAATTATGAAACTCTGTTTGGATAAGCGCGGAACTTTACTGAATCAGGTTTATATTGCGTCAAATCGGATAGAACTCACTTTTGATCTTCCATTAGGGGAGATAATTTTTGATTTCTATGATAAATTAAAAAGTATTTCCAAAGGGTATGCATCCTTTGATTATCATATATCAAATTATAAACCGGCAAAATTGGTCAAATTAGATATTTTATTGAATGGTGATTCCGTGGATGCTTTATCTTCATTAACTCATGTAGACAATGCATATCCATTTGGAAGGAGAATTTGTGAAAAATTAAAAGAGTTAATCCCTCGTCAGCAATTTGATATAGCTATACAAGCAGCAATCGGATCAAAAATTATTGCTCGTGAAACCATCAAAGCGGTTAGAAAAGATGTTACTGCAAAGTGTTATGGCGGTGATATCAGCAGAAAACGAAAGTTATTGGAAAAACAGAAAAAGGGAAAAAAGAAAATGCGTCAAATAGGGAATGTTGAAGTCCCTCAATCTGCTTTTTTGGCTGTGCTTAAGTTGGATTAATAGTTTTTTTATTCTTTTTATAGGAGGAATCGTTTTTTTTTGTATTTTTGCCTCCGCAATGGTCTCTTGGCCGAGTGGCTAGGCGCCGGTCTGCAAAACCGTTTACTCCGGTTCGAATCCGGAAGAGACCTCAGCAAAAAAAAAGCCCGACTTTAATTAACGAAGCCGGGTTTTTTCATATAATCAAGTTAAAAACTATTCTTGAACGGCATGTTCTATTATATTAGGACCACAATCCTTGACAATAATTTCATACCATTTATCCGAATATCTGGGTTGTTCAGGAAAATCACATTGTGGAACTTCCGTATCGGTTACCACAAATTTTCCATTCTCTTCTTTTTTTACATTCCCATCGTTGTATTTTACTAATAAATAGATAAACAGATCATTCCATGTTTGGCACATCTCTTTTGTTTTTTCTATTGAAAAACTATTCAACTTATCTTGTGCTGCTTCGGGTTTTTGATTCATTAATTGAACCATTTCATTTTCCATATCTACAATTTCCTTTACCCATTTTGATTCTAATTCATGTTGTTTAGATTTTATGGGAATAATCATATCTTTATATCTGGAATATGCGAAATTACTAACTTTAGTAAAAATCCAGAATGCTGCGGTTGAAGAATATTCAACCATAGAGCCGTTTCCTTCGCGAAGTTCTTCCGGAATTACATTGATTCCACAGAAAATGGGAACATAACAAGAACTGGCAGCATCGTCTACACCAAACCAAAAAACACCGCCGAATTTATCCGGTAACCATCCGCGTGCTTGTGCTACAAAGGAGAAACCTGTTTGTTGGGTGGCAGTTGCTCTCTCGTGAATATACTTTTTCCCTTCAAATTCCCAATTCATTGGACGCCAACGGTAAGGACATGCAAAAGGACCTGCACCTATATCTTTAGTCATATCCATTGAAGTTCCCTCATAATGATCTCTCATCAATTCCATTACTTCTTGTACGGACAATTTGTGGTCAGGTTTAATCCAAAGGGGCATTTTTTCTTTACTTTTTAAATCTTCTCCTCTTGCATATTTTTCATACGGAGCCATTAAAGTAGGATTACAACGATAGAAAGCCATCCATACGCGTGCTTCGCATGCACGAGCTCCCGAAAAATCCAAAGGAGCATAAGTGTGTGAAAAACTGAATTCTGCATCGAGCGCTTTTGCCGGATATAACCCTTTTAATTTAGCAAAAGAAATTACATCGTGTGCATAGACTGTTTCCACAGTTGGAAGAAAAATTTTATCCAACTCTTTTGAAGTAATAGAAGTTTTGCCGTCTGAAAGAGGGAAAGTTGTAATTCTTGATTGATTGGCATGACCGCTGATATAGCCGTCAGGAATACGTCGTGCAACCCAGACAGCACCTTTTGTCCAGCCTTTAAGCGTTTTTCCTTTAGCATCTTTCATTTCTTCGCCTTTTCCGATAAGCTCAAATATCCAAGCCTCATTAGGATCGATGATTGAAAAAGACTCGCCGCTACTGCAATATCCATAATTTTCCAATAAAAAAGAAATTGTTTTAATCGCTTCGCGGGCATTTTTTGCACGCTGTAAGGTTATATAAATTAAAGATCCGTAATCCATAATTCCATTTGGTGCAGAAAGGGCTTCAAGTCCTCCATAAGTTGTTTCACCGATGGCCAATTGATGTTCATTCATATTTCCAACAACCGAATAGGTTTTTGTGGCTTGGGGGATTTGTCCCATCTTTTTTCCGGAATCCCACTCGATAACGTCCATCATCGTTCCTATAGGATAGGTACCTGCCGGTCTGTAATAGAGTTCTCCGTATAAAGTATGAGAATCAGCAGAATAAGTAACCATTGTGGACCCATCTTTTGAGGCACCTTTTGTAATAATAAAATTAGTACAAGAAAACACTTGTAAGTTGCTTAAAATTAGCAAACTGATAATTAGAGTGATTGTCAATAATCTGTTTTTCATTAATTGGCATTTTACATTAAACATGAAGATATATTTATTATTTAGAAACACTAAAATAGGTTACATTTGGAATAACCAACAGAGGCATTGGTGTATTATTTACTAATTGGCGTGTTGCACTGCCCATCCAAAAATTGGAAAAGTCATCTTCTTCTTCACGCATTACAGCAATAAGATTTACATCTTGATTTTTAGCAAATTCTATAACTGCTTGAGCCACATTTCCTTTGATGTCAATGGTTGCAGCAGCGTTTCTGACAATTGCATCATCACACATTTTGCCGGCATGTTTTAATTGTACTTTTATGGTATGTTTAACTTCTGCAATCGGGGGCGCGTTTAATCCCAAAACAAGTACTTTAGCCGCAAATGCTTTTGCAATAGCTACCACAGATTTCATCTTTTGAAGTGTTTCAAAACTAGTGTCGATGGGCGCTAAAATCTGGACTAAATCCCGATTAATTTTAACATTTTCTCTGAGAATTAAAATGGGAACCGATGACATCCCCACTGTTTTCATTGCATTACTTCCTGCAAATGTATCGTCCCCTGACATCCCGTGAGTTCCAATTACAATGATTGAATCTTGCAGATTTGCTGCATATTTGGTTAATTCCACAGGAGCTTTTCCTTCAAGGATGATACTGTTAACAACACTTTTAGGGGCTTCTTTTTTGCAGTCGGCTATTAATTCTGCTAATGCAGCTTGTGCTTTTTTAGTAATTTGCTTTATCTCTTCTTTTGCTGCTTTATTAGTTGTACTTGGTGTTTTTACCCAAACCAAATGCAATTTACCTTGAGTTTTCAATGATATCGCTATCGCATGTTTCAAAGCATTAAGCGAACTATTTGAAAAGTCTATTCCTACTACAATATTTTTCATAATATGGTTATTTTAGGTTGATACTAATTTGTCGATAAAAATACTGTTTTTTTTTATTCAAAAAAGAAAATATACTCTATTTTCTTCATTTTGTATATTTATATTAATTATTTCTTTCATTTTTAATATCTTATATCGAATTTTTTTGAATGACCTCCCATGTTAGTCTTTCAATTTTTTTTAAAGCATCTAATACTCTATTTGCATCGCGTTTCCGAACTTTAAAATCAACAATATTTTGGTCATCATAATTTTGAAACAAAATAGAAATCTCATCTCCTTTTAAAATTTTCATCACATTATTCATCATTGTATAGTCAAAAAAGATGCGATAAGTTTCTTCTATTTGTTTTTCAATAATAATTGCTGATTCCAGAGCCTCTTTTGCCGCAGTCTTATAAGCATTGATTAAGCCACTCACTCCCAACTTGATTCCACCGAAATAGCGGATTACAACCACAAGTGTATTGGTTAAATCCTTTGAGAGCAACTGTCCGTAAATTGGCCTGCCCGCGGTTCCGGAGGGTTCTCCATCATCATTTAATCGATAAGCGGATTTATCATATCCTAAAATATAGGCATAACAATGATGTCGTGCATCATGATATTCTTTTTTCAATTCAGCAAGTTTTTCTTTTACCTCTTCTTCAGAATCGACAGGAATAGCTATAGCAATAAATTTACTTCCTTTTTCACGATAAAGCCCTTCTGAAAGGCATTTTATGGTTTTATATGTATCTTCAAACATCATTATATATTCAATAAAACAAGTGCCAACAAAGCAATCACAATTCCAACGATATTAATAGGTCGTAGTTTTTCTTTAAAATAGAGAATCCCAATCATTGTTGTTAATATGACCACACTAATATTAATAACGGCAAACAATACTCCTGTATTATTAACTTGAGAAACCGCTTCCAATAACATAAATCCCCCGATTAGATTTACCACACCTAAAGCAATTCCGCCTATGATATCACGAAATTTATAAAATCTGATTGGATTTTCCTTTATAGCAGTAGTGAATAGGATAGAAAATATAAAGCAAACAGAAAAAACAGTCAATACAAAAATTGCATTTTCATTGACAAATCCTTCTGATTCAGGGTATATAGACGAATAAAATAGTTTTTTTTGAGAAACTTGAAATAAAGCATCTGAGATTCCATAAAAAAGAAAAAGGGCTATTGGAATAAATAACTTTAAGATTTTTGTTGGGGTATTGAAAAATAATTTAAAATTTGTGGGATTTTTAGGTTTTAAGATTAGAAATAAGGATAATAGTGCCAATAGGATTCCCACAACCCTCGTCCACCCAAAAGCCTCATGTAAAATAATGATTCCGATTAAAATAGGGATTACGACAGATATTTTTCCGGATAATGAAGTTACTGCTAAATTAAAATTTTTAGTACAAAGATTTATTAAATAAAAGTTTAGAACATAAATAATTCCAATAATTACTGCAGGAATAATCCATTTGGCATTCCAAAGTAAATTAAAATCGATAGATTTACGGATTGCAAAGTAAGAGATAATTACAGCTGTAGTATAATTAATTATTATAGCTCTTTTTATATGCACTTGATATCGTTGGAATAATTTAAAAATCACGAATACAAGTGAATTTGTGATAATGACGAGTAAGGCAGCTATCATATAGTATGCTTAATAATAAACTGCAAATGTACAAAAAAAAGGAGTGATTTTATTGATTTGTTATTTACGGAAAATAACGCCGACAGCGCCTTTGATACATTTTGTTTTTCCGTTTGCATTCCAATATTGCATCCGGACTACATATAAGTCAGGCGGTGCAAGAAACTGATCATCAGTAATACCATCCCATACATAGCATTCATTTAGCGAACTGATACTATTATTTTCAATAGTTCTTATTAAAGTTCCTTCTTTTGTAAAAATTTGTAGCAAAACTCTATTTTCGCTCGCAGGAAAATTACAACAGATTCTGGTAAAATCATCAAAGCCGTCATTGTCAGGGGAAAAAACTTTTGGTGTAATTGTAAAATTATCAGATTCAGTTCTTGCAATATATTGTGAATTCTGATACCCGGGGGTGGCAAATCCTGCATGTTCAGCAGCTGATTTCCAATTATTTGTATTCTGTGTCTCGAGATGTATATCTAACCTTTCGAGCGAAATTCCTTCCAAATTTTGTAACAGCGCATAATGCATTGACTTATCGTATTCAAATTTATCAATAGATTCAAAACGAGCATTTGTGAGGTGAACAATTCCATGCTCATTAGGAAAATTTGGCAAAGAGTCACACAAAAGAAGTCTTTTAGAGTAAGGACAAATATATGAGCCTTCCGTTAAAATAGGATTTTTGCAGAGAGCGATATATTGATTCGGGAATAAATCAAACCCATCTTTTGAAATCAAAATTGACTTGTCGGGGATATCAATGCCACCAGATCCAATTCTAATTTGAGAAAGAGCAATTATTTTCTCGGATTTATTATAAATCTCAATAAAATCTGCATTTTCATTCCCATAAGGATTACTTAATACTTCATTGATTACTAAATCATTTTTCTCAACTTGTTGGGGTAAACCGAAGATAAATGATTCCCCGATAGATACTCTTAATCCGACACAATCGCAAATAGTATCCGATACTTGCAGCGTATAAATAACATTGGGTTGTAGCGCTTGAGATAATCTTATAAGGAAAGTCGTATTATACGGGGGAACGTCTTCCACCGACTCGACTTGAATATTATGATCAATTGTAAATAGATTTTGCGAATCATTATGATTCATTAATATTGTTTCGGAGAATATCAACTTTATGGTTAAACTATCCAGTACAACGACACGTAATATTTCAGGAATAGTCAAATCCGGATTTTCTTTCATTACTGAATTTGAAAATCCCGGAGTCCCGCCGCTTTCATGAATGGAAGACCTCCAATTATTTTTCCCCGAACACGGATTATATGGATCTATCATTTCTAAAGACCATCCTCCATTGGATTTATAGTTATTATCATGCCATTCTTTTTTAAAATGAACATGATGTACTATTTCTCCATATTCATTATAAAGGATTAAAAGTTGTCCGGCATCCGTTATGTTGAGGGAAGAAATCGGCACAATTGTCACTGAGTCCGCAAAAGATACATTTGCTGCAGCCGGAACCAAAACCACGAATCCTTGTCCATCAATTGAAAATTCGGGAATATCTCGAATAATATTTCCTATTTGTAGCTTCCAACCGTAAAGAATAAATGAACTATCCCTGCAATTAAATAATTCTATATATTCAGTTTGCGGAAGAGCAACAGAAGGAAAAGGGTCTGCCATAATTTCATTAATTATCAAAGAGTTGCGTTCTAAGGAGTTAAATATCACCGAAGAAGTTGCACTTATGAGCCTGTTGCCTGAATAATCTTCAATATTTGATACCTGAAGTTGATAATTAATTCTTGGGATAAAAGAGGAAGCAAACGTTAAGACAACCTGATTATAGTGTGGAATGATAAAATCACAAGAGACAGGAACTTCATTCCACGATAAAATTTTATAATTTTCATGATTCAATGCGCTTTCGGGAGTTACATTTTCATTAAAAATCACTTTAACTTGGTTATAATTATCTCCGGGTAAAATTCTTTCAATCTGAGGAGCTTCCGAATCTACTAAAGGATTGCCAAAATAGAAATTATCGAAAAAGTATTTATTTTTATTTGTAGATGTAAACTGGCAGAAAATTCCGAATGCCGCATTGGAAAACATCGAGTCACAAACTCCTTGCGCATCCAATCGATAATCTCCCATTAGGTGCTCATCCACCCAAATTTCCCATTCATAAGTTCTGTTTCTAATTATCTTGATGTTCATTTCAAAAGGGTTGGCAATCAATCCATTTGTTCCTCTGCAAATAGAAATCAATCTATTTTTATCTTCAAAAAAGAGTTCTATTGCATCATTGGATTGATTCTCTCCAAACTGCAAGAAGAAAGCACTTTTTGGAGTAGCAGATAAATTTGCACTATCGGAAAGTAAATAAATCCGCACAAAATTATTGGCAGAAGGACTGCAATCCATTTTTACACTCATTCTCCATTCCATTTCATCTCCTGTAAAGGTAGTAGGAATCCAAAGAGCAGCTTTCCCGGCTTCAGATGCATCAAGTTGTAAAATTTTATCGGAATTTACAGTAAAACTATGGTAATCTCCTATCCAAAGAGGTGAATTATAGTAATCCCCATCTGAAAAATTATCGGCAACTTGTGAAAATGAAAATCCGATTATAAATAAAAGTGAAATTAAAAGGGTGTATCGTTCTGGTTTCATTGGAGAATTGTCGTAGTTTTATTTTATTTCATCAACTTATTGCGTAAACAAAAATAGTATCTTTGCAATAGAAAATCAAGAGTTGTTAACAAAATTTAATAAATAAATTAACAAATTATGAAAATTGCATTAATTGGAGCAACAGGTTTGGTAGGAAATATTATGATTAAAGTCTTAGAGGAAAGGGGATTTGGGAAAGATGATTTTATTCCTGCTGCATCTTCAAAATCTGTAGGAAAAGAAATTCAATTTTCAGGGCATCCTTATTTGATTGTATCTGTTGAAGAGGCTGTTTCTCAAAATCCTGATATTGCCATTTTTTCTGCAGGGAGTAGTGTTTCTCTGACTTATGCGCCGATATTTGCAGCTAATGGATGTACTGTAATTGATAATTCTTCTGCATGGCGAAATTATGATCATATTCCATTGGTAGTTCCTGAAATCAATGCGGATGTTATTCAACCCGGAGATAGGATTATTGCTAATCCGAATTGTTCTACCATTCAGATGGTTATGGCTTTAGCGCCATTACATCATGCATATGGAATTAAACGGCTCGTGATTTCTACTTATCAATCGGTTACCGGTACCGGGATAAAAGCGGTGCAACAATTGGAGGCAGAACGAAAAGGCCTATCTTGTGATGCGGTTTATCCTTACCCCATAGATCTTAACATTCTTCCTCATGGAGGCTCGTTTGAAGCGAATGGTTATACAACTGAAGAGATCAAATTGGTTCATGAAACAAGAAAAATATTAAGAGATAATTCGATTCAAATTACTGCAACTGTTGTTAGAGTTCCGGTCAAGGGCGGACATTCGGAAGCAGTAAATATTGAGTTTGAGAATGATTTTTCTCTGCCGGATGTGTATCAATTACTAGAAAATATGCCTGGTGTCAAAGTATTGGATAATCCTCAAAGTAATCAATATCCAATGCCTTTGTATGCTGAAGGCAAAGATGAAGTTTTTGTCGGACGTATCAGGCGAGACGAGTCGCAACCCAAAAGTCTTAATTTATGGATAGTAGCGGATAATTTGAGAAAGGGTGCGGCCACAAATGCTGTCCAAATTGCAGAATATTTGAGAAAACAAAAAACGAAATAATTTTCTTTATATTTGCGTTCTTAATTTATAATTTCAATTCATATTATTTATGAAAAAAATAGTGTATGTTGCATTAGTTCTTATTTCAGTTGCATGTGGTGGTGGCAAAACAGGGAGTATAAAAGTGGACAACTTCTCTACAGGAAAAGCAGGAGAAGTTTTACTCATTATGGATGAAAAATATTATTCAGAAGTATCTGATACGCTGCTTAAATCATTAAATCAACCCCAACCGGCCATAAATCAAATAGAGCCGATGTTTCATGTAATTCAAATGGGAAATCAGGATTTTTCTTCTCATTTTAAACGGCACCGAAATATTATTAATTTTAATATTAATACTTCGAATACAACTAATACACTCTCTATTCGTAATGATCAATGGGCTACACCACAAATTTATGTTTTAATCAAAGGAAATAATCTTGATTCTTGTATGCAACTTTATTTCAATAATGAAGATAGAATTATCAACACCTTATATGAAAATGATTTAAAAAGAGTGCAACGCTTTTTTATACAAAATAAGAACCCTCAAATTCAAAAAGTGCTGACTAATAAATTTCGCATTTCGTTGGCAGTTCCCAATCATTATTTTATTGCACGCGAAGAGCCTGATTTTTTATGGTTAAGGTACAGAACTGTTAAAAATGATAGATTTATTATGGTCTACAAAAATACAGGGACTTCCTTGAATCCGGATTCATTGATTCATCAAAGAAATAAGATTACGGCACAATTTATTCCCGGAGCAGTACAAGGGGCTTATCCGATTGTTGCAGAAAAGTTGGGATTTCCGATCATTAATCCTATTACCATCAATGGAAAAAACGGTTATGAAATGCGAGGATTATGGGAGTCTGTACGTGATAAAATGGGGGGGCCTTTTTATAGCTTTACATATACAAACAAAGCAGGTGAATTAATCACAATTGATGGATTTGTTTATGCTCCGCAAGAGGAAAAAAGAGATTTTCTTCGCGAGGTTGAAGCTATTGTAAAATCAGTTAAATAATTATCATTTTGATTGGAGGTGCAACTTTCAATCTTTAATTATCGTCTTTTTTTTAGTGAGAAAATTTGAAACAGATCGAGAACTAATAGAAGGCTGCTTGAATAATAATAGAGCTTGTCAAAAATCTATTTATGACCGATTTTCTTCAAAAATGTTTGGAGTGTGTATGCGGTATACAAATTCAAGAGAAGAGGCAGAAGATGTTCTTATTGAGGGATTTATGAAATTTTACACCTCTTTAAGTTCATACAGATACGAATGTTCTTTAGAAAATTGGATTAGAAGAATAATGATAAATAATGCCATTTCTCATTTCAGGGCAAATGCAAGAAAAGCTCATCTTTATTTGGAAGATGTGTATGTGGAAACGGATTTGTATCATTCCGAAAGCATTCTCGATAAAGCTGCAGCAAAAGACATGATGGCACTTATTCAAAAAATGCCATCGGGCTATAAGGTCATTTTTAATCTATTTGCTGTGGAGGGATATTCCCACAAAGAGATTGCAGAACAACTCAATATTACTGAAAGCACTTCTAAATCACAATTTTTAAGAGCCAGAAAATGGTTGATTAAACGAATAGAAAAATAGGAAGAAATGGGCATTAAGGAGCATCAAATTAAAAAAACGTTAGAACAGTGGGAAGAACAACCCTCTACTCGTTGTTGGGAGGTAATTGAACAGCAATTGCCCGCAGGGCCGAGTGGAACATTCTCTGAATCCGGTTCCAATGCCTCATCTGTATCAACAGCATCTAAGGGGTTTTCCATAATGCGAACTTCTCTTTCTTTCTGGGTAAAGGCAATTCTTATTACTGCTGCTGCCGGAACGATTACTGCGATTTCTTTTATGGTATTCAGATCAGTTTCTACCCAACAAAAAATTACTGAGGATTTAATTTTTCAAGATACTTTGGTTATTGAAAATAATGCAGAAAACGAAAATGTTTTGATTGCAGAAACTGAAATTAAAACTCAAGCTGAAGCATCCCATCGTCATCAATCAGAACAAAAAGAAAAAATAACTCCTATTGCAGTTGTTAAATCAGATGATGTATTGCAAGAAATTGTCGGAATAGACGAAAAACCTTTAAATATTGATAATTCTTCTGCTCCAATCCAAACTACAACCTCAGGAAAAGAATCAATAAGCTCAAAAGAGGAGGATGCAATCAAGGAAAATAAGCCGTTAAAAGCACAACCTCAGGATATTGTTATTTCTGAGACTAAAGCTCAGGATCCTGTATTACAAGATATTCCCGATTCGGATCCGATTTTTAACACCACTTCTGTAATTATAGAAATTCCGAATGTAATTACCCCTAATGGAGATGGGATCAATGATCTTTTTCTTATCAAAGGTCTTGAGCATTGCGTACAATCATATTTATCAATTAAAAATCGTGCAGGGAAGGAGATTTTTTCTGTCTCTCCTTATCAAAATAATTTTGGAACAGATATGGAAGAGGGAACTTATTATTACTATTTTCAGTATACGATTAATGGTATAAAAGATATAAAAACCGGCATTCTGCATATTATAAAATAAATAAGTTGTTAAAATTCTTATCACAAGCATTAAACTTTCATATCAAGAGGTAGTCTTTAGTGGAGTATTTTAAATCGAAGATATGAAAAAAACTATTATTTCTCCGTTGATCTTATGCTTGATGTTCTTTTTTACAGTTCAAACATTATTTTCACAGAATCAAAACTTAAACACATCAGTTACTTCAACAACCGGAGTAGTTACCGGCATGGTAATTGATATTCAAGAAAATCCCTTGGAATATTCTATATTATACGTTTTGCGAGCTGAAGACTCAGCGATTGTAGCCAATGGGATTTCCGATGTAGGAGGCAAATTTACGATCTCTTCAGTTCCGTTTGGGAGATTTATTTTAAAAGCGGAATCTATGGGTTATAAGCCGACTTTTTCGATGCCGTTTACCCTCAGTAAAAGCAATCCTATTTCAAAATTTCCTAAATTTAAAATTACCCAAAAGATTGAATCCCTTGATGCGGTTGTTGTTCGGGCTGATAAAGAGATGCTGCAGAGTAATCTCGATAAAAAGGTCTTTAATGTAGGCTCCAGTATTATTGCAGAGGGAGCAACTGCTATTGAAGTATTGGAAGAAATTCCCTCTATTGATGTTGATTTGGATGGAAATGTTACTTTAAGAGGCAGTGAAAATGTGACCATTTTAGTAGATGGCAGAGCTACAAATTTGACTTTAGAACAAATTCCAGCGGACCAAATTGAAAGCATTGAAGTTATTACCAATCCTTCTGCTCGTCTAGAACCGGATGGGATGGCCGGAATTTTGAATGTTGTATTAAAAAAGAAAAGAGAAAGTGGTTTTAATGGAATGGCTACTATTGGAAATGCAGTCTCTTTTTTGAATAATAACCCTTATTTTGATAAATATAACGCCAACATCAATCTCAATTACCATGTTAATAAAATCAATATTTTTTTAAATTATAATTTCAGAAAGTGGGGATTTCATTCCATGGGTTCGTTAGACCGCCGTTCTTGGTTTGAAAATGATACCATACAATTAATTCAAGATAATAAAAATGACGGAAGCGGGCAAGGACACAATTTGCAGACAGGATTGGACTGGTATATAAACGCTCAAAATACGTTAAGTTTTTCTTTCGGTTATAATTTATATCTGAGAACATCCAATGCAGAACTTAACTCTAAAAACTATAAAATTATCAATAATTTACCTTTGTCTTATTCCGAATTTGACCAATATTCTGAAAGTAATAACGTAGGTCATAATTTTAGTGGAACATTGTTTTACAAAAAAACTTTTGAGACAAAAGGAAAAGAATTTACTGCCGATTTTTTGTTCAGCCAAAGGAATAACGAAAGTGAAACTTCAGAGTTACAGGATTTTATTTCTAGTGATTCCCTCCCTTCATTTGATCAAAGAACGTCCACAAGAGGTGATAATAAGATTGGAACGGCGCAAATTGATTTTATTACACCGGTTGGAAATGGTGGGAGAATTGAAACAGGATATAAATTCTCTTATCGTTCTACAGGGCAGGATTATGCACTCTATTCCGGTTATGAAGGAGATTCTTTGACAGAAGATTTATCGCAAAGTAACAATTTTAAATATTCGGAATTTATTAATGCAGGCTATTTTATTTATTCCAATTCTTTTTGGGAAAAATTAAAAGTGCAAGTGGGATTACGTGCAGAATTAGCCAATACTTTTTCTGATCTTAAGTCTCAAGATACGCTTTATAAGAATAACTATTTTAATCTTTTTCCTACGGTGCATCTTCGTTATGATATTAATACCATACACTCACTGCAAGTGAGCTATTCGCGTCGGGTATCACGACCAAGACATTGGCAGTTAAACCCATTTAGAGATTATTCCGATAGACAAAATCAGCGACAAGGAAATCCAAACTTAAAACCGGAATTTGTTAATTCTATGGAGTTGGGCTACCTAATGACCTATCGGAAAAGTTCAGTTAATTTAACTGCATTTTATCGTCAGCGTGATGATATTATAACCCGTTTCACAGAATTAATTAACGATACGACTACGCTAACTACTTATGAGAATATTAATAAAAGTCAAAATTTAGGATTTGAACTTACTTACGGTCAGCGATTTTGGTCTTTTTGGAGATTGTCATTCACCGGAAGTCTTTATTACGAGAATATTGAGAGTGATAATAAATTAGATGTCAGTTTATCACAAAACCTTACTTGGAGATTCAGAATTAATCAAAATTTTAGCCTGCCCAAAAATTGGGATTTACAAGTGAATTTCCGATATAGTGCACCCTCATTGACTACCGGAAGTATGGGTTGGGGAAATGTAGGGGTTGGCCAAGGCAAAAGACAATCCCGTTATTCCTTAAATTTCGGGGTTAAGAAATCATTCTTAAACAAAAATTTGGTTGTCAGTCTGAATGCGAGAAACATTCTTTATCGTAGAGAAAATATAATTAATACCTATTCATTCACTTCTGAAAATGGATACGAAGCTGTCAGCAAACGTTATCGTGACGGATTACAGTTTAATTTAACTTTATCCTATAAATTCAATAATTATAAAAATAGAAACGATAGAGAAAAAACCAATGGTCAGGATGAATTTCCTGAAATGAATGAAGATTAATTGTCTATAAGGACAAGGGGATTTATTCAAAAAGAAATCTCTTAATGATTCTCAAAAAGTGCGTATATTTATTTACTTCCTTATTAAAGATCCCGGTTTGGTCGAGCATATCAATTCTTACCTTTCCGGAGGAATGTAAAATCTTGTTAGGGGCGCAAATTATTCCGGTGTGTATTATTTGATCTTCTTCATTATGAAAAAAGGCAACATCTCCCACCTTCATTTCATTAATAAAATCAACAGTTGTTCCGAGTCCGACTTGTTGAGAGGCATCTCTGGGCAGGGAATGACCGATACTCTTATATGCAAGTTGCACCAATCCGGAGCAGTCAATGCCGGCTGGGGAACGTCCTCCCCATAGGTAAGGAGCGTTCAAATAGGAAGAGGCAAATCTTAGTAAGGATATTGCTTGATCTTCTTTTGAAGATGATGAATTTTCAGGAATATCAATTACAAAGACAGAGCGGCCCAAAATAAGCATTCCATTTTGAGGATATGGAAATGATGCTCCTATGAAAATAGGAAAAGAAATTCCGCTTTCAAAATCTTTAATCAACAAAAGAAAATCCTTAACCACATATTTTTCTGCTTTCATATAAAAAGCCACATCTTTTTCATGTAACGGATTATGCATTTTAGCATTAATCCAACCTGAATAATGGCAATCCATCGTTTCGATGCAAATCCAATTTTCTTTTTCTTCAATAATTTGATATGCTTCGCCAAACAGAAGCTGAGAAACCATTTCTGCTTTTTCTGAAGGCGTGGCGCGCATTGGTATTATTGAAATATTACAGACTCCGTGCATAATTAAAATGGCAAATCATCATTGTGAGACTCATCTGTAAAAGTGGTAAGATATTCTTGCTCTTCTTCGGTCTTTACAGGAGTGTTTTTGGGCTTTTCGGGAGAAACTGTATTTACTCTCCATGCTTTAACGTCGGTATACCATTTTCCGTTATATTCACGAGACTCAACAGCGAAAGATACGGAAATCATCTCTCCAATATTTAGTTTTTCCAATTGGTCAATTTTATCTCCCCACAATTGAGCACAAATTTTTTTGGGATATTGTTCGGTAGTTTCGATGATAAACTCTTGTTTTTGCCAACTATTTCCTGTTGATCCCTGACCGGATTGCATGGGTAATTTTTGCAATAATTTTCCTGTAATTTCCAATGACATTTCTTTAGTATAAGTTTAATTTTTTATTTCTTTTTATCTTTTTTTCCAAATAATGAAAAATGAACATACCTTTTCGGATTTTTTTTCACATCTATAAGAAGATTATTTAGATTAGCTGTAGTAGCTTCTAAGTTGCGATATAAAGAATCATTATTGACCAATTGGCCTATATCTCCTTCTCCTTTATTGATTTTTTCTACCAACAAGTTAAGATTTTCAATAGTTTCATTCGCATTGACGATTACCTGAGCTACATCAGCTTTAGCAACGGAATCAGCAATTTTGTCAAAATTATTTACAATATTGGATAATTTCGGGGAGGCCTCTTCTAATGTTTTTCCAAATACTTCCAATTCTGTAACTAATTTACCGATTTTATCTTTATTTCCTCCTACAATTGAATTAAGATGTGCCGTAACTAATTCAATATTATTCAAGGTTGCTTTAAGACTTTCCGCTCCTCCTTCATTAGCCAGAACATCTTTTAGAGAAACACCGATTGTATCTACCGAGCAAAGAATATTATTCAATTTTGACTTCATATCTTCAATCCCATCGGTAAGTTGGGATGCAATATAACACGAGAGGGTATCTCCATTTTTGGCATATTGGGAAGAAGAACCCATAATCAGATTAACAACGGTCCCGCCCAATAAATCTTTTGAAGCAACTTCAAATTTAGAATCTTTTGGGATCGCCAATTCCTCGGTAACCAATATTTCTACACATATTTTGATTGCTGTATCCGGTTGTAAGTGCATTTGGGTTACTTTGCCAATTTTATATCCGTTCACATAAATAGGATTTCCCACTTGCATTCTGTTTGAATTTTCAAAAACCGCATAATAATAGGTTTTGTTGCTAAAAAGTTCGCTTCCCTTTAAAAAATTAGCCCCGACATAAAATATGATAATGGCAGCAATACACATCAGTGCAACTTTTATTTTCTGTTTGTTATTTTTAGTTAGAATCTTTTTATTCATATATTATTTGTTTGATTTTCAAGTTTATAACAGAATTGAAATTCTCGGCAAAGATACTAAAAAACGACATAGCTTATGGCTGTTTCTCCTTCATTAATTAATTCTTTTTGATTAATGTTTTAGCTTGATCTACCGGAATTTTTTTTTCATTATGAAATGCTACGATAAAAGCATCAGGGAAGCCTTTTTGTTTTATCTCTTTAAGTAAATCTTGCGCCGAATCGAATGAAACTTCGTCCCCTGAAGTATATTTCCACCAATTATTTTCATAGTATCTTTTAACTTGTTTTAAAGGTTTAAATTTATCATCTGAAAGAGAGAGATTATCCGGAGTGGCATACACTTGTATTCTGAATTTTACTTGGTCTTTTGCATTTGTGTCAACAACTGATTTATCTTGTACTACGATAGAATCTTGATTGGTCAGTTGAGGTTCTGGATGTTGATTTGGGGGTACTTGTTTATAAATGGGTATAATTTCTATTCCTTTTTTGTTGGTTCCTTCCACTAAATTTTTATAATCTACGAAAGCATTATAAATAGATTCGGACATTACACGTTTGGTTGCATCTTGAATAATAATCGTTTCTTCTTCGTAATTGGATAAAAAACCCAATTCAATCAAAATACTGGGCATGGCAACTTTGTAAAGAACCCAAAATCCGGCTTGTTGCACTTTCCGATTCAGAAAATTAGTGTTTTGCACTAAATTGTTCTGAACTTTAGCAGCCAAAGAAGTGGAATTTTTTAAATAAGCACTGGTATATAAAGAAAAAATCACGTTTGCTTCAGGAGAATCGGGATTGAATCCCTCATAATTATTTTCATAGTTTTTTTCTTTTAAGATGGCTGCATTTTCTTTTTTAGCTACTGCTAAGCTTGCTTCCGATTTATGTAAACCCATAACGAAAGTTTCTACACCCCGCGCAGATTTATTTTCAGCTGCATTACAATGGATAGAGATAAACAAGTCTGCATGATTTTCATTGGCAATTCGTGCCCGTTTGTATAAGTCTACCGAAACATCTGTTTTTCGGGTATAAATTACTTTTACATCCTCATAGTTGCTCGAAATCAGTTTTCCCAATCGTAAGGCGACATCCAAATTTACATCTTTTTCTTTTACCCTTTTTCCGACAGTCCCCGGGTCCTCCCCTCCATGACCTGCATCAATCACCACACATCTTACCTTATCTTTTTCTTGAGAAAAAATATTACTGTTAAAAAAAGTTAATAACATTAATACTAAAAAGATATTTTTAAAGTTCATAGAGAAAATAATTTTTGTGTATTTTTGAAATTTTATTTCACAAAAATACGCTAAAAAAAGAAATCACGACAATTTTGGATAAAAAAATATTTTTTCCTCATTTCTTGTCTTTTAAAATATTCTTTATATTGCTAATTATTAATTTGTTAGCAGTTAATATGGATGCACAACCCTCACGTTCGAAAATTCGCGATACTATTAATGTTGATTCTTCGATTTTGACTTCTGATAGTTTGTTCCGGTCAGATTCCCCGGATATTTTAATCGATTCTTCTCGAAAAGATTCTATTATTCTTAAAAAAAAATCCCCGAATGCCATTAATAGTGAGGTGAAATATAAAGGTGCAGATTCTATCAGGTTTGATATTTTCAACAGGAAAGCTTATTTATTCAAAAATGCGGTTGTGGAGTATGAAGATATTATTTTGGAAGCTGATTATATCGAAATTGATTTCAGTAATAATGAATTGTATGCAAGCGGAATTGCCGATGAAAATGGAAATGTTTCAGGAAATCCAATATTTACTCAGGGGGAATATTCTTTTAGGACTCATGAAATTAAATACAATTTTAATACCAAAAAAGGAAAAATCTGGGAAGTAATCACTTCTGAAGGGGAAGGATTTATTCATGGAGAGCAGGTTAAAAAATTGGATGACAATACCTCTTTTATTAAAAAAGGAAAATATACCACCTGTGAATTGGATCATCCGCACTTTGAAATCTCTTTTACTAAAGCCAAAGTAATTCCGAACGAGAAGATAATTACCGGTCCGGCCTATTTGAGTTTTGGGGGAATTCCCACTTTTGTAGCGATCCCTTTCGGCTATTTTCCCATTCAAAAAGAACGTCAATCCGGAATCGTGATGCCCACCTTTGGAGAATCATCCAATCGAGGTTTTTATTTTGAAAACTTCGGCTATTATTTTGGAATTAGTGATAATCTTGATTTATTGTTGGCGGCAGATATCTATACACGGGGAAGTTGGGCTGTTAAAGCACGATCCAATTATATTTTTCGATATAAAAGCAAAGGAAATGTCAACATTAGCTTTGCTCAAAACTATTTTGGAGAAAAGTTAACCCCGACATATTACAATACAAATGACTTTAAATTTTATTGGAGTCATCAACAGGATGCCAAATCAAATCCCAATTTCCGCTTTTCTGCACATATTGATATTGTGAGTCGCACATTCAATACATATAATCCTTCGAGTGTAAATGATTATTTGTCAAATCAATACACCTCTAAGCTTAATTTATCAACCAATATCAAAAGTTTTTTCTTTTTAGATGCAACAGCGTCCTATTCGCAAAATACGCTTTCCGGAGTGGTTGATTTTGCATTGCCTGATATCAGCATGTCCGTGAATCAGTTTTATCCTTTTAGAAAAAAGAACAAAACAGGGTCATTAAAATGGTATGATAATATATCGCTGAAATGGACATCCCAATTGACCAATAAAATTCAAACTTATGATTCTTTGATTTTTAAGCCGGAAACATGGGAGAAAATGCAGTTAGGGATGAAACATGTTATTCCGCTTACCATTCCAATCAAAATTGCTAAAACTATAAACTGGAATACAAGTGCGACGTTTACCGAAATATGGTACCTTCAGTCTATGAATAGAGATTTTGCTGTTGATACCGTCGATGGAGTTCCCATTGGCATCCTCCAGGATCTTTTTAAACGGGATTTTTATGCATTACACGATCTGAGTTTATCTACGGCATTAACGACTAAGGTCTATTTTATGTATCAAATGAAAAAAGGATGGCTTAAAGCTTTTCGGCATGTGATGACTCCGAATTTAAGTTTCACATATACCCCGAATTTAAGCGGACATAGTTATGGAACTTATATGAACACGATTACCGGTCAAGAAGTGACCTATTCCTATTTTGAAAATTCCATATTCGGAGGCGTTCCTCAACGTTCTTCTGCCATAGCGAGATTAAGTATCAGCAATAATCTTGAAATGAAAGTTCGCTCGAAAAAAGATACCATTACCGGAACCAAAAAAGTAGTGCTTCTTGAAAATTTGACGTTATCAACTTATTACAACTTCTTGGCAGATTCGTTGAGATGGGCTCCACTAACGATTTCGGGAAGAACCACTCTATTGAAACAATTATACATTACCTTCAGTGTCGCTTTCGATCCATACTGCTATGGTGATAACGGAAGACGAATCAATACTACCGAATTGAAAAAAAATAAGCGGCTGTATCGTTTTTCATCAGCCGATGTGAGTGTAGGGCTTAATCTAACCTTAAATCAAGACTTTTTTACAGGAAAAACTAAGAAAAATAAAGCAAATGAGGTGCCAAAGGACGAAAACACTCAGTTTACAGAAAACTCATTAGGAATGCCAACAAAACGACCGGATTTCAGTAATCCATGGTCACTGACCATCAACTATACGTTTGCCTATTCCGCTAATGATAATCCATATTTCTATGTAAATCCATTTCCATATTATCTTGATTTAGAATTAGCTAAAGATAAATACGCAGACAATATCGTACAAACTCTGAATATCAGCGGAGATGTCAATATTACTAAAAAATGGAAAATTGGCTTTACTACCGGATACGATTTTACGCAAAAAGACCTCTCATACACTTCTCTTGATATTTATAGAGACTTGCATTGTTGGGAAATGCGCTTTAATTGGATTCCCTTTGGAATGAGGAAAGGATGGAGTTTTACAATCAATGTTAAAGCATCCGTTCTTCAAGATTTAAAATTCAATATGAAGCGAGATTTTAGAGAAAACTTCTGATTAGAGTTTTAATATATTTATTTTGCTATGAAAGCGAGATTAAAAAAACGTTTTATGAATATCCGCAAATGGTTTATACGCCATCCTCGAAATATTACTATTTTCGGAGGGCTGTTTATTCTATTATATGCAGGAGGATTTCATTACAACCCGTTCAATTCATTCATTATTGCTGTAATTGATACATTATGGCTGATTGTGGTTGCCTCTTTTTTTAATTGGTCTGTAGCAAAGAAACCATTTGGATCCAAATTTGCTAATTTTATTATCAATATAGGATTTATCTCATTGAGCATTATAATCATAGTTCATATTGAAAGATTTTCCATGGAGCTATTAGAAAATAAATCTATGATAAAACAAAATTGGATTTTTCCTACATTTAAGAATACAATTTTAATTTTAGGCACATTTATCGGCTCCTTGACTCATCGCTACAATCGTCAACAGCAACAAAATGAAAAATTATCTCTAGAAAAACAAGAGATGGAGTTACGACTGCTTCGGGCACAGATAAATCCTCATTTTCTTTTTAATTCACTCAATAATATCTATTCTTTGGTATACACGAAAAATGACAATGCCCCGGATGCCATTTTGAAATTGGCAGATATGTTGCGATATATTACCGATGGTTGCCAAAAAGATCTTGTTGCCATCGAAAAAGAGATTCAATATATTGTGAATTACATTGATTTGCAATGTTTACGCTCAGAATCGAAAAGTTCGTCTAACATATCTTTCAACCATCAAATTACAACGGCAGGCATCCACATTCCGCCGATGATTTTACAACCTTTTGTTGAAAATTGTTTCAAACACGGAGATTGGCTCTCTAATCCCGATGGTTATATCAGAGTTTCAATTACGGAAATAAACAATACGCTTACTTACATTACGGAAAACTCAAAGCAGGAGATAAACTTTGAAAAGCAGAAAATTAGTGAAGGAATAGGTATTCCTAATGTAGAGCAAAGACTCAAACTTCATTATAAACATAAGTATCAATTAGCAATCATAGATTTACCCGGACAATATAGAACGGAATTAACGATTAATTTGAATTAACAGATGAATGAATACACAGTACTCATCATTGATGATGAAGCTTTAGCCCGTAAATTATTGGAGCAATATGTATCCAAAATTCCACACCTCAAATTGATTGGTAGTTTGTCTAATGCCATGGAAGCACTCATTTTCATCCAAAAACAACCTGTAGATATCATATTTACGGATATACAAATGCCCCATTTTTCCGGAATAGAATTTGTTAATACCTTAAAAAAACAACCGGTTATCATTTTTACGACTGCCTATTCGCAATATGCCATTGAAGGATTTGAACTCGGGGTTACCGACTATTTACTCAAACCCATTAGTTTCCCAAGATTTATGCAGGCTATCGAAAAAGCAATACAATATCTTAATCTACAAAGCAATAAAACTTTATCTAATGCTAGAATAGAGGAACAGATGACGGGATCTTCATTCTTTGTCAAATCCGGAAGGACAATGCATCAAATCAATTATGATGAATTGCTTTATATCGAAGGGCAACAAGAGTATGTCTCTTTTCATACGGCCCAGAAAACGATTATCGCCTATTACAGTCTCAAAAAATTAGAGGAAGAGTTGCCTGCAGGTCAATTTATCCGAATACATAAATCTTATATCATCTCAATCAAACATATAGAAACGATTGACTCCAATTATATTGTTATTTCCGGGAAAAAAATACCAATAGGAAAACATTATACGGATGGTGTGAAAAAATGGCTTAACTCCTTTAATATACGATACTAATAATGTTAATTTATTTAAAGAACACTATAATAATTTAAAATATTAATTTGTATCTTTGCAAAATCAATATTTCAAAAATGGGATTATTTTCAATATTTACAAAAGAAATTGCAATTGACTTAGGAACGGCCAATACGGTTATTCTTCATAATGACAAAGTTGTTGTGGATGAGCCGTCTATAATTGCAATACAACGCGACACAAATGAAGTTTTGGCAGTTGGAAAACTTGCTTTAATGATGCATGGAAAAACACATGAAAATGTTAAAACAATACGACCTTTAAGAGACGGAGTGATCGCAGATTTTAAATCTACAGAATTGATGCTTCGTGAATTTATCAAGATGACCGGCACACGGGGATATTTTTTCCCACCGGCATTAAAAATGGTCATTTGTATTCCATCAGGAATTACCGAAGTAGAAGAACGTGCCGTAAGAGATTCGGCAGAACAATCCGGAGCGAAAGAAGTTCGTTTAATTCATGAACCTATGGCTGCTGCTATAGGAAGTGGAATTGATGTGTTGGATCCCAACGGAAATATGATTATTGATATTGGTGGTGGAACTAGTGAAATCGCTGTAATCTCCTTAGGAGGTATTGTTACCAGTAAGTCGATTAAAACAGCCG
>Ga0208826_1001199_pt1 | contig 22666 bp, 21 predicted proteins | sample AD_UKC115_MetaG_FD_184451 | JGI IMG/M metagenome (GOLD analysis project Ga0208826, IMG submission 184451) | Active sludge microbial communities of municipal wastewater-treating anaerobic digesters from Hong Kong - AD_UKC115_MetaG (SPAdes)... | ecosystem: Engineered > Bioreactor > Anaerobic >...
TGCATCAGTGCAAGTGCTTAAAAATTAAAGCTGGACTCACTTCTGCGCCCAGAAGGTTCTGTCCAGCCAACGATTAATCAAAGATTGTCTATTAATAATTATAATGACGGAATGAAGTTATCCAAGGGGGACCAGATATTGGGTAATAATAGGGGTGAAGACCTCCACTGTTGAATTGTTGACTTTTCACCCATAAGGTCGTTTTATTGCCGATAGAAAGCATTTAGAAGATTACCATCGCATCCGGATATGCATCAAAAAACCCAATTTGTATGAAGACTATAATTTCCTTAGAGAAATGTTCAGACTAATAATTTAGCATTCAATAAATAATGTCCCTTTTCTTCGGATTGTGCGATTTATATATAGAGCTCAAAACCAACGAACCCGGGAAAAAGGAGCCTCATGGTTGAAGAAAAAATGACAACAAAATTAAAGACCGAACTGACGGAAAAGTCAGTAAGGCAGATGATCGAAGCAGCCAGACAAGATCCACGAAAGTTTGGGGATTTATACTTGTTGTATGCCCAGCCTGTCTTTCGATACTTATATAGCCGCATACGAAATATTCCAGAAGCAGAAGACGCAACAGCGCAAACCTTCTTAGCAGCCTTAGAACAAATCCAAAAAAATAGACACGATGGATATTTCGCGAGTTGGCTTTTCTCAATCGCTCGTAACAAGGCGATGGATTATTTTCGCAAACAAAGGAAAGAAACATCCCTAAAAGAGACCGAACTAATCTCCACGGATATCAATCTTTTGACCCAAGTGATCAAAACTGAACGGATCACCGCCTTGTTTGGACTCATCAACAAATTACCCGAAGAGGAGCAAGAGTTAATCCGCCTGCGCTATGTGGGTGAGTTGAGTTTTGCCGAAATTGGGTATTTGCTTGGTCAAAAAGAAGATACCGTCAAGAAATCTCTCTACCGGCTGCTGGCCCGGTTAAAAGTCCAGTTGGAGGATTCTGATGTCTGATCTTGTTCCCACTCCCCAATTCGAAGAGGAAATTCGTGCAGCGATTACGGTCCCGCAGGCGAATGAGAAATTTGTGAAGAGCTTACATAATCGCTTAGTCCAGCAGGCAGCGTCTCAACGCAAGATCAATCGTCCTTTTTATTTGCGACCTGCCTGGGTGATTACCTATATTGTCTTCCTGGTCATGATCATTACGACCCTGGTCATCGGTCCACAGAAAGTCTACGCCGATTTCCTCAAGCTATTCGGTTATGTTCCAGGGATCGGCTTCGTCGATCTCAATCAGGTACGGGTACTGCAGAACGGAGTGACCCAACGCCACGCTGATCAGGAAGTGACCGCGGTGCGCGGGTTGATCTCACCTTATGGCACAGATATCTGGCTGGAGTTCAATGATGAAGCCCGCCCGGTTGCTGATGCCTGGCTGGAAACGGCAGATGGGCAGCGTTTCACCCTACTCAATTGGAGCTATGATCCCGATAAGTCTGGTACGCACGGAGTGGTCATGCACTTCGCCACCCTGCCAGAAAGCGTCAACGAGGTCACCCTTAGACTGGTCGAAGGTTGGAGCCTCCCACTGGTCTGGGTACAGGGCAGCACAGGCAGTATAAAACCGGCCAACATTGTGCTAGCGCCTACTGAGGCTTTGGCAGAAACATCGATTCCTGCGCCCAGTCTTTGTTCTCAAGCCCTCGGCGTCCAGTTCTGCATCCAGGCAGCCGTGGACACGGTGGACGGCCTGCAAGTACTGCTGGAATCCACTTCCGGCGGCCAATATACGACGGGCAGCGGATTTAGCCCCTCAATGTTTGATTTCCCAGGTAAGAAAAGTGCAATCACCCTCACGACCAGCGACGGTCATGTTTATCCCGTCGAACCTAACAGCATCCAGGTGGGCGGTGAGCCTTCCGGATCCCAGTCAACACTGTTTTTCCCAGGCGTACAGGACCTTCAAGGTAATTTCAGTCTGCAAATCTCTGCCGTGATGCTCTCCGTTCCACTAACAGATAAGATTAGTGTCAACCTTGGCGACCATCCCACCGCTGGACAGGCACTTACGATTGATAAAACGATTGATGTTGCTGGCATGCCGGTGCATTTCAGCCAAGCTGAACTGATCAGCGGCAATTTCGGCAACAGCCTGATGTTAAAGATCACCTCTGATCCAGTGGAAACGAAAGACGGAGTAACTCCTTATAATATCGACCCCGGGCGACCGGAAGGAATTCAGGATCGTTACGGCGCTGGCAACGAAGATGGGCGTTTATCTCTCCACATCGAGTTAATCCAACAAACCGGTTTAGAACCGATAAACGGCATTCTGGATATTCCCCTGGTCAGCGCATCGATTCTGGTTCAGGGACCATTCAATCTTTCCTTCGACGCCGCCAGCGTGCAGGAGCTGCCAACCCCGCAACCTCCAGTGGTGGCGGAAAGCACCTTTGAACCCCTCCCGCTTGGTGATCCGCTCCCCATGGGCGCCTACCGCTACACCGGTCGAGCTTTACAGTCCGGCGACCTGTTGAGCATCACCTTCGATGGCGAAAACAGCACGCTTTACGCGGCCTCGCCTTCTAACAGCTTTACCCCTGAAGAAGTTGCCGTCCTTCCCGGCGAGGTGCTGGCCGTCTACGCCTCCCCCGACCACCAGGGGATCGATTATCTCACCGGCGACCATAATACACAATCCGCGGATGTCGCCTACCGCCAGCTATACACCCTACGCTTCGGCGACCCGGCCCCGCGTCTGCTGATCGGCCAGTTCGAAACCAGCGCCTATTTCTTCAACTGGTCCTTCGACGGGCGTTTCCTGGCCTATGAGGTCACAGATGACCGTCCCGGACAGAGCTTCCAGCGTTATGTGCGTATTCTTGATCTATCTTGCGGTATATCAGGTGACTGCCAGCCGTTTACTGCCGACACAGGCAGCCAGGACCTGTTCTTCATGTCATGGTCTCCAATCGATTACCGGCTCGCCCTGGGAGGCACCCCTGCGGACCAGAAATTCGGAGCGGACGACATCTTTTTATTGACCCTGAATCCCGACAACCACCAGACCACCCTGACCAACCTGACCCAATCACCCACAATCAATGACTGGGCGCCCGCCCAATGGACTCCTGAAGGCAATGCGTTGCTCTTCCCTTGCGAGACCGGTAAAGAAGCGGTAAACGAATATTCGCTCTGCCGAAACAACCTGGTTAAAGGTGAGGATGAAGTGGTCACAGGGAAACTCCCCTGGAACATGCATTCCATTCACCTGGGAGCGGGACGCTGGGTGGTCGACGCGGCGGTTGTAATGGAAAATGGCTTTTTCAGCCTGCGCAGCTATGACCTACAAACTGGCCAGGAAAGCACCATTGTCAAACGGTCTGTCGTTGGAAAATATCAGGTAGATACGGCCATTTCAGCTGATGGCCAATGGCTTGCAGCTTACATCCCCGAACAGGGCGGCCTGCTGGCGCTCAACGTCCTGACCCACACCAGCGTCACCGTCATGCCGGCCGATCCCAATCCATCTTTCTTCACCTGGGTAAAATAGAGGAGGATTAATCAGCTGACATAACCGCATTACCCACGCTATCGTTCGCCCTTCCTGCAACCTCGCCCCTGTAAGCCAATGAGATCGCAACACCTCCGGCCATCAGTCTTTCTGGTGGCCGGAGGCTCGAGAGCCGATCTCCGGCACCTCATCCAGGATAGTCTGTTCACTTTTGACCTCCTCTTCTTCCATGATCCGTCTTTTGGGGAAAAATCCAGTTACGATTTATTGATATTACAACCCAGAGGGAAGTGGGATTACCTGGCCGAGAATATCATGGTCCAGTTTTGCCTCCACCCTCCACCGTCTATTTTGTCTGCACCCCAAGGGATGAAACCTTGTTGACCCATTATGATATGAATAGTTGCCAACTTTATTACTTGCTGGACCTTGGTTTGTCTCCGAATGTAACCTTCAAACGAAAACCAGTTTTTCCACTTGTATATAAATTGTCACATTTCTCTCCCCTCCAGCGACTTTATTAATGTAGCTACAATTTAATCAATAGATCCTTCAAAGGAATATCAATGAAAGGAATATCAATGGATGAAACCAAAACCCTCGCGAAGGAAGCACCTACTTTTATGGTGAACAAAGCTGAAGAAGAAAACCGGGCGGTGTCGGTTAACTTTACCGAGCTTTACCACAGGAATGCGATCCCGGTTTTCAATTATCTATTCAGCCGTGTACGCAACGTGGCTGATGCCGAAGACCTGACCTCACAGACTTTTATGACCGCGCTCGAAAATCTGTCCAAGCTGCGCGACCCGCTCAAATGCACGCCCTGGATTTTCACCATCGCCCGCAATAAAGCCTTTGACTTCTTCCGCAAATCTCAACGCCACCCCACTGTGGACTTTGACGAGGACCTTGATCAGGCGAAAGCTGCGGGAGGAGATCTTTCCCAAACGGACCAGGACCGCCTGCACGACCTAGATCGCCTTATATCCCGCCTCAGCCCGTTTGATCAGGAGTACCTGCGCCTGCGCATTGTGGCAGACCTGTCTTTTGCTGAGATCGCCTCGATCCTCAGTGAACCCGAGACCCGCATTAAAAAGAAATATTACCGGCTCCTGGAGCGCCTGCAAGCCCAGGTGGAGAAATAGAATGAACAACATCAATCCTTTTGAGAAAGAAATCAAGCAAACCTACCGCCTGCCTGATGCTAACCCCGCCTTCTTCAACCGCCTCGAGGCCAAACTACAAGCATATCAGCATAATCCTGAAGCAAAAGCCAAACCCACCTTCCACTTTGTCCGTGGCTGGGTTTACGCCGCGGCGACTCTTATTTTCTTAGGCGCCTTGGTCTTTGCCATCGGTCCTTCGAAGGTCCTGGCGCAGATACAAGCTGTTTTCGGATTTGTGCCAAATGTCGGGCTTGTGGACACCAGCTCACCCTTCAGGCAACTGGCTGAACCGGTGAGCGATACGAGAGAGGGAGTTACCCTTGACATCCAATCTGCTTTCCTGAGCGCTGACCAAACAATCATCACCTACACTATGTCCGACCTGCCCGTTGAAATTAAACATGCCAAATTTGGCGATCCAGAGTGCTTCACACCTGCTTATCTGACCCTGCCGGATGGCAGCAGAGTTGAAGCATCGGGAAGCAGCAGCGGCAACACGCCGGACGGGTCATACGCCAACAATATCCGCTTTAACGACCCGGTCCCGGCGAACTTCAACCAGGCTACTCTGGTCTTCCCCTGTCTGGAAGGTACGGCTCGGGGCAAGGGACCTGAAGACTGGCAGTTCGCTCTTACCTTCAAGCCCGCACCTGAGAACCTCGCGGTTTACCCGGCCACGCTCATGCCGTCCCAGGCTAAAATCGAAGACCTTGTTCCGGCCACGGCAGAACCTGCCGCGCAACCTCAGGTCGAATCAGGAACACCTGTCATGCCGGCGATGATTGTCGATGGAGACCGCCAGGAAAAGATGGCCATCCTTGCTGTGGTTGAAAAACCAGATGCCTACTGGGTGACCTGGGCTTACCCCGGTAAACGCGATAACGATATTCAGATCAATGGCCAACTCTATGTCGTACCTTTCAATCCTGTCCTTTACGATGCAAATGGCACGGAACAGCCGGCGCCAGACCATGAAACCCAACTTCAACTATGGCAATATGAAGAAAGCCTGCGCAGCCAGCTTTCAGGTCAAGACCAACTGAAATACCTGGGCTCGATGTACACGTTTGCCATACCGAAATCGGGTGTTGCTTTCCCTGTTTATGCCAAGCAAAACGTTTATGAACGTTCCTTCCCCGAAAAAGAGGCTTACGCTGAGATTGAATTTGATGGCAGCAAGGTACAAACCTCAGACAATCCAGTTGAGATCAACCAGGAAATCCAGCTCGGTTCAGTCAAATTCACACTGAGTGCCGTCGAGAAGAACCCGTATGGCGGTTACTCCTTCCTCTTCGATGGCGCTGAAGGGAAAGTCGTCCAATGCCAGGCTGGCCTGGTTGGGTACAAAACCAACATGGGCGGTGGCAGCAGTTTCAACCCGGGTGACCCTTTCCACTTCTACCAGGCAGAAATGTACTCGCAAATTCCGACCGGCATGCTAACCGTGCGCGTTTCTCAGCCGGCAGTCCTTGGCGACCTGATCAGTTTCATCGGCTCTTGGTCGCCTGAAAAGTAACCGCTTTACGAGAAACCAGGAATATATGAAAAAGCGTTGGATCATATCCAGCGCTTTTTTCCATCGGTCTATCCCAAACGCGCATGCGCGTGTATATTTTTCCCGCAATGAGGAACTGGAACCACTTCGTCAAAATTATGCATCCCATCGTGCCCGAGATAAGTGACATCATAGAGAGAACATTTCATATTGTAGGTTTATTTTTTCATGAAGGTCGTTTAAACCTTCCCTTGCGGTATTTCGTCTTGTTAATGTACAGTAAAAGATCATGGAGAAAAGCGTGAAAATTTCTATTCATCAACTGACGAAGAACTATCGCAAGTTTCGGGCGCTCGACAGCATTTCACTGCACATCCCTGGAGGTATGTTCGGTCTCCTAGGACCAAACGGCGCCGGGAAGACGACCTTGCTGCGCATCCTGACCACCCTACTCGCGCCTACCAGTGGCCAAGTAAGGATTGGGGAGTTCGACGTGGTGCAAAATCCGGGAGCAGTGCGGCAGCGCTTAGGTTACCTCCCCCAGGATTTTGGCTTCTATCGAAACCTTACTGCATTCGAGATGCTGGACTACATCGGCGCGATGAAAAACGTCCCCGCCAGCCTGCGGAAGGAACAGGTCCTGAAAACGCTCACGGAAGTCAACCTGCTCGAAGAAGCGCGGCGAAGAGTCGGGACCTTTTCTGGCGGGATGCGCCAGCGGTTGGGGATCGCCCAGGCCTTATTGGGAAATCCCGAACTCATCGTGGTCGACGAGCCAACCGCCGGGCTAGACCCGGAGGAACGCATTCGATTCCGCAATCTGCTATCCCGCCTGGCGCAGGATCGCACTGTATTGCTATCGACCCACATCGTCGCCGACATCGAAGCCAGCTGCACCGGGCTGGCGGTGTTGTATCAGGGCAAACTGGTCTTCAACGGCACGCCCGAAGCATTGATAGACCAGGCCAAAGGAGCCGTATGGCAGGTGGATGTTCCGGTAGATGCGTGGCCAAAATTGGAAGTAAAATATCCTGTTTTATCCTCCCGAATGCTGAACAGACACATGCAGGCCCGGCTGTTGGCAAGCCACTCCCCGTTCAATGGCGCACAACCCATCGAACCTGGCCTGGAAGACGGTTATATGGCTGTCATCAAGTCGACCCTGGTCCAGAAAGAGGTCCACTATGGGTAGCTTGACTCTCAACCGTTTATGGACTGCCTTCCGGACAGAATTTCGTCTGTTGGCTGGGAATTGGATGTATCTCTCGCTGCATGTTTTATGGGCTGCACTTGTCTTGATGTTCCTTGGCCATGACAATCGCTCCGCGCAGGGGCTGCTTGAAACGACTTTGGGACGAACTGCCATCGGGCTGATATCGCTAGTGAGCCTTTTTCTGGCAGCGATTAGCGCCTCACGCTCGAATCGGATGAAATTCAACGAACTTGAGGATTCATTTCCCACCGGGTTTGAGGTGATTTTCGGCCGTTGGTTGGCAGGTCTGCTTGCGTTGGTGGTCTTCCTGGTAGAGCCAATCGCATTCGCCGCAACCCAGGGGCCGCTAACGTCGCTGCTGGCAGAACTGCCTACATATTTAGGAGAGGCTGGGCTGACCTTCGCAGTTGCCAGTGCATTTGCCTGGGCGCTGATGTCCTGGTCGAAGCCCGGTCGCTGGGCTTACCCGCTCCTGGCAGCCGGGTGGCTAGGCTTTCTGCTAGGCCCGACCATCCTGGCAGACCGTTTCCCTTTCGCTAGCCTGCTCAACTTCATGCGCCAGGGAGTGAGCTTTTATTCAGAATTATGGGGGCGGTTATTGTACGGTGATCAACCTTTCTGGTTTAACCTGTTTTACATCGGGCTGTTGCTGTTGTTCCTGGCAATATTGATGATAAGCCTATCGTCTCGCCGTTTTTACCGGCCTTCTTTGCCGGGCAACGTCCTGCTGGTCATTGCGCTTACCTTGGCAGGATGGAGTGGAATGCGCTATGTATCCGGCGTTCAGGCTGCCCGGGTTGAGAACACACTCGAGATCCTATTCAATGAGACCAACGCTTTCACTGTCACCGATTACCGCCTGACCCTCGATCTGAAAGATGCCCAACAGACGCACTTCACCGCGGAATTAACGGCGGTTAACCAAAGCTCGGTTCCACTCGATACATTACCCTTCCGCCTCAATCCTGTTCTGACTGTCACGGATGCCAGTTTACCGTTTGAACGCAGGAACGAATTGGTAATTGTTCACCTGTCCCAGCCGGTTGGTCCTGACGAAACCCTTTCTTTTTCCATTAATTATCAGGGCATGCTGCGCGTCGAGAGTATTTCTGATGGGGTAGTGGAAGCCAGCGATTTTATCGACCCACGCGGTGTGCGCCTGACCCCCACAGCGAACTGGTATCCGGTTCCGATTCTTTCGGGCCCGAACATGAAATACACCCAACATGATCCGGCGCACATCCGTTTGACGGTAATCAACAGCGGCAGCCTTCCCTTTGCTGCCAACCTGCCTGCTGTGGGAGAGAATACCTTCGAAGCAAATTCTGCCAGCTGGGTCTTCTTGATTGGCTCCCCCCGCCTGGTCGTTGAGCAGGTGGGCGATATCACCTTGATAACATCCCGGGCAGATCTGGAGCAAGCGCGCGGGTTGGCCAGCGTTTTTGAAGATCCCCTGCGGAAAATTACTCCGTTCTTTCCTGACGCAAAGGTTCAAGGACTGATCTTGATGGTGCTGGGTGAAGAAGGCGGTTTGCCCGGAAGGACACCGCCCGCAGCCGGATACCCCTTGGTAGTCACGCCGCGTTACTCGCCGGCGAATATGAGTGCAAGCCTCGCTTCGTCTCACCGGTTTGTCATCAAAACGTTGGTCACGGATCTATGGAGCTTAAGCGGCGGCGATTTGGACCCCGAATTCGGTGGACCGGTCACCAGTCTGGAGCGCGCCTTTCAGGCCGTTGTCGGTTTCCTGGACATCTATGTTCGAGAGGATGGCAATCCAGAACGCATGCAGGCTCTGATCCAATCTGACGCACAAATGCAAGGAGGCGTAGATGAAGATCGGCTGGCGCTTCTGGAAATCTATCGCCAAAGCGGCCAGGAGGCTGTAAAAAATGTACTGAATCAGATGTACCAGAAGCCGGACGAACTCCGGGGTCTGCCGTATGAGGCTCTGCCCCAGTGGATCCGCTCGGCAGGCGGTATGCGATGAGAACGAAGTCGCCTTTGTATTACGAAACGCGTTTGGTGGCAGGTTTGGCCGGGCTGCTGCCGTGTCTTGGGCTACCGGCTTTTGCTGTTCTTTCCCGGCTGTTGTGGGGCCGCTTCGATACGGAGATGCCCCTCCCGATGATAGTCAACGCCTTCGAGATCATCCTCCCCTTGGCAGCCGGGCAATCTGCTGCCCATTTGATGACTATCGAAACTGAGGAAGGCTTCGCTGAGCTGCGACGATCGTATCCAGAATCCCGGCTGCGTTTACCACTTCTACGGAGCGGCGCAGCGCTGGCATTTCTTTTCCTGGCGCTGACGTTGGGTGCATTCGCCTTTCTCTTTTTGTGGGGTACCTCTAATGTTTTCGTAGCTGTCTTGCCAGCACTTGCGCCATCCCTGTTTATGACCGGCCTGTCGCTGCTCGTCGGGGGATTGTCACGCTCTTATTGGGCAGCAGCCGGTACGGTGTTGGTCTATTGGTTCCTCGAGCTGCAAACACGAGGAAAAATCAGTGGCGCGCTGTTCCTTTTTGCGACCGTTTGGAACTGGAGGGAGGTAAGTTATCCCCTCAACCGGTCGCTCCTCACCGGGTTGGGGTTTGCGTTCATCGTGATCAATGCTGCATGGTATGCTTATCTGAATGGCGGTTCAATTCGGAGGAGTTTACTTGGAGAGCGATGAGCAATTGTATATCCGGGTGCGGGGGGGAGACCGTACAGCGCTTGCCGGATTGGTCGAGCGCTATCATGGACCGCTCTTGAAATTCCTCGCCCGAATGACCGGCCAAACTCAGTCCGCAGAAGATATGGTACAGGACACGTTTATCCGCATACTGACTTGCCGTGGTGTTCCACCGGAGCACTTCCGGCCATGGATTTACCAGATCGCTCGTAACCTGGCTCGTGATTATTTCCGTTCCGCTGCCTTCCGCCGGGAGACATTTTATCTGCCGGACGAAGATCAAGGGGACGATTGGATGGCCGCACCTGTTGAAACCGAAAGCCTGGCGCTGCAATCCTCTGACTGCGTGCAGGTCAACGCCTTGTTACAGTGTTTACCAGCGCGTCAACGCGAGGTGATCTTACTTCGTTTTTACCAGGAGTTTTCTCTGGAAGAAATTTCCACGATAACCGGCGCGCCCCTCGGCACAGTCAAAAGTAGATTGTTCCACGGGCTGCGGCGCGCCAGGATGATCCTGGAGCAGGAAGAGGTGAATCAAGATGAAAGATGCCATTGATCGGTTGACTGATGGGTTGGACGAAACCCAACGCCAGGCGTTGGGCGACCTGAGCGCCCTGGCGTATCTCCTCGAATCCGACGTTATGCCCGACCCGGGTCAGGAAGACGTTGCGCGCCTGTTGGAGGCGTTAAATCCCTATCTGCCCGTTCCTAATGCTCCTCGACCGCGCCCACCATCCAGCTGGCTGCACCTGATACGCAGCCAGTTCGTCCTCTTCGAAAGCTCCTTCTGGCTGTCCGGCGCGCTGGTTTTGCTGCTCGGGCTATTCATCACCACCATCGATGGGCAGGAGCTGCTGCCGCTAGCTTTCGTGTTGCTTTCTCCGCTTCTTTCCGCTGCTGGCGTCGCATACGCCTTCCGACCCGAGACGCGCACATTAGGTGAATTGGAGCGCCTGACTGCCACTACTACTGCTGAATTGCTATACGCTCGCCTGGCACTGGTGCTGGCTTTTAACTTACTGATCGCGCTACTGCTGCTCTTCCTGATTTGGTTGGAAGGACCACAGGTGCTTCTTTGGCGGTTGGTGCTTGCCTGGCTGGGACCCATGTTGGCGCTGACAGGTTTGGCACTTTTCACAACAGTCCGATGGGGTTCGCTCGTTAGTTCCCTGCTCCCATTTGGCCTGTGGGGGAGTATGGTGCTGCTGGGCTGGCGGGAGGCGCTTCTTCATCACATTGCCTCTGGGATGACGGCGACATCCTGGCTGCTCATCGAGATCAGCCGGTCTACCCCGGTGCTGATTGGTTCAATGTTGGCCTGCCTCGCCGGTATAGGATTGCTGATCCTCTCCGGGCGGGCTGCATCCTGTGAGAGGCAATCGTGGAACTGAGAATCCAGGGTCTGTCGAAATCTTACGGCTCCCAGGTGGCGTTACGGGACGTGACCCTCGAGCTCATGCCGGGAACGGTCGCTCTACTGGGTCCAAACGGCTCGGGGAAGACTACCCTGCTTCGATGCCTGGCTTCCTTGCTGAAACCGGATAATGGCGGGCTTTGGTTCAATGGGCTGCCCTACACACAAAACTTTCCTTGGCTGAGAGGCCAGCTTGGTTACGTGCCGCAAGAGTTGGATTTTCCCCACAATTTGACGCCCAGGCAGCTCCTGGAATATCTTGGGACGCTGAAGAATATCTCTGAGTCTGGCCAGGTAGACTATTTGCTTTCCGCCTTAGGATTGAAATCCGTGGCCGACCGACCCTTTGGAAGACTATCCGGGGGGCAAATCCGCCTGACCGGGATCGCGCAGGCCTTCCTCGGAAAGCCGTCTCTGTTGTTGCTAGACGAATTGACGCGCGGATTGGACGTAGAAGAACGCGAACGTGTCTTTGCGTTGGCTCGCAAATCGTCATCAGGTCGCCTGATCGTGTTCAGCACCCACGATCCGCCTGATGTTGAACGTTTCACAGAACAAGCTATTGTTTTACAACAAGGCCGGGTAATTTTCTCTGGAAAAACAGAAGATCTTCATCACCACATTCCGGGATACCATTTCTAACAGCCACCACTGTCGCGGGGCATCAGCGATTAGCCAATACAGGAGGTAAAAATGTCCAAACTGTTGTCTAGGGTGTTCATCCCGTTAATCCTATTTACGGTGTTGAACGGTTGTACCGCTGTACCAATGGTTTCACCAGATGTAACGCCTGGTCAGATTACATCCCCAGATGCCGCAACAATTCCTCCCTCTGAGTCCGAAGCAACGATCCCAGCAAAAACACCAGATGCCCAATCGCAACTCCAACGATTGCGGATTACCAACCAAAGCACCTTTACCCTGCATAATCTGGTCGTGAGATTCCCTGACGAACGGATCGAGTTCGGGGATGTTCCGGGCGGGACCACCACGGAATATCGGGAGATATCGCAAGGGGTCTACCGTTATGCTGCCTACGACGTTGAAGTGAACGGGCAGAAATACCAGCAATCGGTGGTCGATTGGATTGGGGAAACCCCCATGCAGGGGGAGTCATTTACCTACATCATCGAGGTGGACCCTACGCGTTGGCAAACGGAGGGTCAGGTGATCCGGTTGGTCCAGGTGAGCATGGATCAACCAATGGAAGTTTCCCTCCCAGTGTTAAACCCCACTTTACGCATTGGCAAAGGCAGCCCGACTTCTCTGGCCGTCTCGCCTGATGGACAATGGATGGCCGTCAGCACACAGCTCGGGGTTTACCTGTATCATGCCAGCACATTTGCGGAATCCTGGTTCGTTCCCTTGCCGGAAAAGGCTGGAAGTGTAATTTTCGATCCCAAAAGTGAACGTCTGGGTGTAGTATCAGACAGTGCCATTGTCATTCTGGATGTGAGTAACGGTAAGCAGTTGACCAGATTAGAGGATGCTGGTGGTTCATTTGCCTGGTCGCCGGATGGCCGGCGTCTGGTCAGCGGCGGTGGCTGTGAGCAGGTGACTGTTTGGGATGCAAACGGTGCCTCACTTAAAGAACTCAGCGGTGACAAGTGCTCCGAAGGCTACAGCGGCATAAAAGTTGCCTGGGCAGCGGATGGACGTATTTACGGGGTTTCGATGGGAACGAAAATATTGGCCTGGGAGGGGGATACGTACGCACAGGTGGAGGATTTTTCAGCCGAGGGTACCAAAGATACCTGGATCAGTGCCATCTTCACCGCTCCTGTGGGCAATCTTCTGGCGCAGTATGACAGTATGGGCTTACCGATCGTCGCCATCGTGGATGCGAAGCAAGATCGCCAGATTCATCTGCTTGACCAGCAGGTCAACGGGTCCATTACTACCCTGGCCTGGGCGCCGGATGGGCAGCATTTGGCTGTAGCATACGGGATGGACACCGGCCTTATCCTGATCTGGAATGCCCTCACCGGCCAGGTGGAGCAGAAGATCGAGGGTTATTACACTGCCCCCGGCTTGGGGTGGTCGCCTGACGGGAAGACCCTTTTCGGACTGCAAACTCCGGATGGCCAGATCAATGCTTTCACAGTAAGCACTGGCAGTGTGCTGCGCAGCCTGGGCGGTCATGCATCTGTGGGAACCTTTTTGACCTGGACGCTGGACGGGTTAGCCTCCACGAACGGCGCAGCCATCACGTGGTGGAACCCGGTTAGCGGTGAATCCTTGCGCCAGGAAATGGTCGGTACCCCTCAGAAATGGGTAAGCTCCTGGCCGCCTATCGGCCCTGGAACCTATTTATTTACCAGCGGCGATCAAACTCATCTGGTGGGAAGCGTATGTTCAAAACGCCCCCTCGAAAATGATAACAACCAGTACCCATTCTCATCCGCCTGGTCTTGGGATGGCAGTCACCTGGCTGATCCCACCCATGTATGGGATGCCGGCACAGGCAAACTCCTCTCTCAATTGCAGGACCCGGCTCAACAGCATACCCCAGACCAGGTCGCCTGGTCGCCTGATGGCAAACGTCTAGCTTCGGCAGATTCGTTGAACATGCAGCCCACTGTTATCTGGGACGCCCAGACCGGAAAGGTGCTGTTCACTTTACAGGTAGAGACCGGGGAACTCAAACCGTTGTGGCTCGGGCTGGCTTGGTCTTCAGACGGCAAAAAACTGACTGCGGTGGGAGCGCTAATGCATCCGGACAGTGGGGCAGATGTAGGCATGATCCTTATCTGGAACGCGGAGACTGGAAAACAGGAGCAGTTGTTGACCACAGGAATGAACGATTACCGGCTGTGGACCGTTGCCTGGTCGCCGGATGGTCGCTTCATGGCCGTCGGCTCAACCGGCAGCGAACTTTTCGTTTGGGATATGGTCAATAATACACCCCTTGCCAACCTTCAGGGTCACAGAGACACTATCGACCGACTGGCCTGGTCCCCCGATGGAAATCGCTTGGCTTCAGTTGCCCGCGATGGCACCCTACAAATCTGGGATCTATTTGCATTTACTTCAGGCACAGAGTAACTGCTGCCATGGCTACTCTGGAATCGTACGTCCTATATAATATTTAGCTGACCAGCATTTGACCAGCCAAATGGGTCAATTCCCGCAAACTACTCAAGAAAAGCAATTGATTTGCCAAGCTACATAAATAGATATAAAATTGGACAGGTAGTTGTACCAGGCAGGAGGAATTCATTATGACCAAATCACAGAAAAGATGGTTATTCGTTGTGGTGACTGTATTCATCCTTGCTGCACTCATATTGGCAGAAACCACTAAGCATTTCTTTGGGATATGGATCGCTAGCACGATCTATGATAATCGAGCAATTTTCCTAAGTTGTGATGAATTGCCTGACTTATCCGATGTGAAAAGTGTAATGGAGCAACATAATCAGGTCATTCAGGAGATCAAGAATATCGATCCTGAGAATATTGAGATCACCATAGACAACTCTTGTCCTGGAAAGGGAAGCTTGATAATTTATTATCCATCCCATAACGATAGAACTCAGATAGAAGAGTTGCTGGGCGATTCTTTTTTTGGAATTCCTTGGAAAGGAATTAATCGGTGATGGTTTTTTCTCCTCTAACTTCCCATTTGGCTGCAATTCGAGCCTCCGCTTTTTTACTCAGGCAAGGTTGGAGATGACTTGGGCTGATAAAGCTAGAAACCTCTATACCCGTAGAACGCGGCTACACCTAAACTCTGCCAATTGCCTCCGCTGCTGCCTGCTTGACCTCTCCTCTGTGGGAGATAATGTGCTTCCTTTCAACCAAACAAGCAAAATCTATGCGCCTTGAATTTTTCACCTTTCCGCTTCTTATTGGAGTTGGCATACCCCTGATTCTTCTGATAATTCTTTGGTGCAGAAAACGGATCTTCTTCAGGAGCGCGGCAACGCCCTGGGCGCTGTTGCCAGGGTACCACCCTGACGATGGTACAGGAAGCGCGAGGCCATGTTACATAGTCCCCGCACGACCAGGGTACCAACGCGAGCAGCTTTTATGATGCGTTTTGAGCTTGAGCTCTTTCCATATCCAGCAGTTTTTGGTACATTGCTGCTCCTTGTTTTGCTGCTCCATAGTTGGCGAAAGGAACATTCGTGGCCTTACCTATTTTTCTTATCGCTCTTTTGGGTGTATATCCTCGTTGTCCTGACCATGATCTTTTTTCCCATTAGAATTCCCCAGGAATGGCCTAGAAATATTACACCACAAAACCTACTTGGTATCTTCAGCCATGTGAACTTCATCCCATTTAACTTTGGCTATTTATTTACTGCGAATGCCTCTGTTATTTTTGAACAACTGATCGGAAATATATTGCTGACCCTGCCAGTTGGCTTTTGTTTGCCCTTTCTTGACCGCGTTCCTGGCAGACGGATTTTCTGGCTTGCCTTGTTTTTTGGCTCGGTGCTTGAAGGGTTACAGTTATTGATAAAGCTTTTAGGCATCATAAGCGGTTACGGGCATTCGATTGATATTAATGATGTGATCCTAAATTCAATTGGCATACTGGTTGGCTATGGACTTTACTGTACCTTTGCCTGGTTTTATCGTGCATTGACCTCGCGTCTCCGATTGCCAACAAGTGCAATGTTTCAGTATTTAAATAAGGTAACGATGCAAAAAACAAAGACAAATAAACAAGTACTTCACGAAAGCTGACAGTTAATCATCCGAAGAATATAATAGGAAGGCACAAAAATGACCGAAAAGAACTACCCGGCATTTTAAAATATTAAAACTTCTTAGCAAATCACAGACAGCTGGGTAGATACGCTTTATCTTGAATTCCAAAGTATAGGCCAACCCCTACCAAGATTTAGGTCAGGAAGACAAGGCTAATTTTCAAGAAGATTACAGATGCCAACAAAATGGGTAATCCTGGAAGTCGGTGCAAACTTATTTTCTTTTCCCTAATCGCTGATACCAAACCTAAGCCTAAAACCACAATAAGATGAGTTGCTAGAAATGCAAAGATAAAGATTTCACTGGGCCATATCAGACAAACGGTAATGGCACTGACAGCATCCGCCCCACCCCACCACTTCAACTCCCAAGCAGCCCAAAAGCCGATGATCGCCAGAGCTGCGAAGGGTGAAGTTTGAACAGAAAGGTATACACCAAGAAATAATAACGGAAACCAGGTGATCATTTTCCCGATCTCTTCCCATCCAAATAGGTGTGATATTCTTTCTCGCTCACTAACGGCTGCAACCAAAATGGTAAGTAAAACCAAAGACCAATTCCCCTGCCAGATTCGATAAAAGCATGCTCCAATAAGCGGGATGATCACCCAGGCACTATGTGGGATCTCACTTTTACGAATATCGAACCAGGATACAATCCCTAACCAGGCCACAACAAGAATAAATATTATCCAATCCATGGGATACCTCTAACCTAAGGTTTGATTTGCCCTTCGATATGCCGGATGTATTCTGCACCACTGGCACACCTGCTGGAAAAATTAGCAGCTATGCTATTCCAATTATTTGGGTTTCCGGTCTTTCGAAGCGCCTGATAAACACAACCGGCTCCAGCGTGATAATTTGCCAGAACCAGACGCCAATAATCCTCAAAGCTCAACAATGCTGCAGGAGATTTCCCTGTAGCCAAATAAATAACTCGTGTAGATTGCAGACAACTGGCGTTGAGGGTTTCCGTTAATACCTGTACAGCCTGTTTGCCTTTTTCAAAGTCCACCCCGCCTGCACAACTCGGGCAGGTAGCATCAATTTCTTTCAATACCAATCCGCGCAGGAGCAATTGGGTCGATGAGTCAAGAAACTGGTATTGGCTGCTACAAATTTTCCCTCCGAACGCTTGCCGGCATATGCTTTGGTAATAATCCGGACGCCACATCAGGACAAGATCAGCTCCGTATCCGGTCATCTGACCTAATCCAATCTCACCTCGTGTCCAATTCGCCGCAGGCCAGAATTGCGATTCAACCGCGATGACTGCTTTGACCACCTTTGGGGGCAAAGCGTTGGATCGAGAGTAGGTAAGGATCGTCGGATCATATTGGTTCTGTGAGTCTTTCACCTGATCTGTGGCGAGTTCGATACCACAACCGTTCGCAGAGCCATCTGGATTCAAACCATTTGTCGGGCATGAAGAGCCATCGATCAGCCCGGATGACAGCAGCTTTGCAGCCAATATGTCATAGCGGTTGGCGGTAGTTAGATCTGTGTTTTCTTCAACCGGCATCAACCAATCCGGGATAGAGGTTGGGGTTAGACCATATGCTATTTGGCATGTTCCCCCGCCGTCTGCTTTCACAGGTAAAACATTCCAACTGACGGTAGTCATCACTGTAAGGATGACCAATAGAAAACGGATTATGGACGACCATGCACGGGATGCCATGCCACCTCCCAAACTGCGCTAGCAGTTCGATAAGTCTGACCGGAACTATCCTGTAAATCTACCCAGGCAGTCCAAATACCTTCTTCGGTGGTGCCAAAATTGAGATCTCCAGAATTTTCAGGAGTTACAGACCAGGTTGATCCACTGCGGGTCAGAGAAATCAGAGTACCCGATGGTGTTCGAACCCATACAAGAATCGAATAAGGCGAAATACCACCAGACACGGTTCCAATCAGGGTTTGTGCAGGTTGTCCAAGATTTGGCGCAAGCAGGAGCAATCGTGCGTAAGTCACCGAAATCGTTCCGCTCAGCGGTGCAACGACAATCACCGTGACCGAATCACTGGCGGATTCATACTGATTCGTACAAGTAATGGTATAGGTATGGGTTCCGGTGACGACTCCATTCAGGGATCGACTTCCAGCTACGACCACATTCCCAACCCAGCTGCCATTTGAACTGGCTGCTGAACAATTGGTCGCATCGCGACTGATCCAACTCAGGGTAAAGCTTGCGGGAGAAATTATTGTCAGAGGACCATCGGTGTTGTTAACCTTCAAATCCACTGCGGGTGGATTGTAGACAATGACAGTGACACTATCTGAAGCGGAACCAATGGGATTGGAACATGTCAACGTATAGGTGTAACTTCCGGTGGTGATGCCAGTGTAATTCGTCGAGCCGGACTGACCCTTCGTTCCAGTCCAGCTTCCTGAGGCAGTACAGGTATCTGCATTGCTGGAAGTCCAACTCAACAGATATTGAGCGGGAGAAGTCAGGCGGATTGTTCCATCCTGGTTATTCGCTTTCAAATCCACGCTGGGCGGGAGTGAGCATCGAATCGTTTTATTTGTTCCTGACAGATCAAACCAGTAGGAATTATAGGGATTTTGACCCTGAACGCGTATGGTGTGTTGAACATTGGGCGAGATCAATCCCCACAAATCTTGAGTGAACCCACAAGTGCCGCCCGTGCATGTTCCGGTCAGATCCGCCCTGTACTGGTTAGCGACTCCATTCGCTATCAAATTGCCATCTACCAGGATGCGGTAATTGATATCTAACCCTGGAGCAGCATCTTGCATCACCCAGCCAAAAGCCCGACATTGGGATTGAGGTACTGTTCCAGAGGCTCCATCATGGTAGCCAGAAAAGGTATCTCGATAAGCCCAGATTAAGACGAAATCTTCAAAGTCGTGGTCATAACCGCCATTACTATTATCTTCATCCCAATCCCCCCAACATTGTGGAGTGCCGATAATGGTATCCCCGGAAGCGAGGAAAGCTGTCATTAAACTGGTAAAGTCTCTACCACCGGCGCTTGGATCGTAGTTTTGTGAATAGAAGTAATTTGGACAAAAGTAATCGTGATGAGGCGTTTTCCAACCCACGTGCGGGTTAGCACACCCCCCTGAACCGCAGTTGCCTCCATAACAATCGCAACCTCTGATCTGGATTGTCTCACCCGCTGCAACCGTGATCGGGGTCAGCACTGTTTGATTGTTAATCACATCCATATAAGTGCAGTTCTGCCCTACCCTGCAGCCATTACGGATGAAGTAATAGCGCGAAAAATAGCCCGGTGAGCTTGAAGAGATGACATTCCATAAAACAATTCTTCCAGCTCTAGGGAACGTGATCGAAACGGGATTTCGATTATAAGAAACGATAGGATGGCCATAATCCGCCAGTGCAGAGATCATGATCACCAAACCAATCACAATGGCAAGGATAATTCCCAGAAATGTTTTCTTACGCGTCATCAGATTTGAGATAAATTTTTTCATTGGACAACCCCAGCGGATGCAAATACCCGAACGGTTTTCAAATCAATCCCAAAAATATCCAGAATTGTCCACTGAACTGGTACTTCCAGATACACCCCGACCGCAGGCTCATTACTTGACCAATCGCTCAAACCATCTCCCAGCCGAACTGGACGTGGTGGAAATCCAGATACAGTTCCGCCAAGGGGGTCAGGTAACAACCGGATTGAAAAGGTATATTCAGTAATTCCACGTGCCTGCATGGCAGAATTAACTAAATTTTGAGCTTCCGTACTTGCTACGGCTTGATCCAGTTGAATAAAACCAGAATTGAGAACAGTGTCCCAATCCCGGCCACGGGATGCTCCTGCAAGCGCGGCCTCTTGCGCCACAGAATAAGCCCAATTACGCGCCGCATACAGCCTGTAAATATCCACGAGCCCACCTGCAATCACGACAAGCACGAGGATGGATAATAATCCCCACACTGCGGATTGTGCTTTTCTTTCAGTGACCATTTATGTTTAGCGTTGATTCCGATACTACAACTATAGGAAAATGAACGCTCTCCTTTCAGTGAGATAAACTTGAATTGACAGAACATTTGTTTTATAATCAGAACATGAAATTAACAGCACAAATCAAACTTCTCCCAAGTCACGACCAAGCTATTGCACTTCTGCAAACGCTGGAATTGGCCAACGAAGCCTGCAATGTAATTAGTGAGCAAGCCTGGGAAACACGGAGTTTTAAACAGTTTTCGCTTCATCGTTTGATGTACAAAACAATTCGTAGCAAATTTCCGCTAACCGCTCAAATCGTTGTGCGTTGTATTTCTAAGGTAGCCGATGCTTACAAGACCGGCCAATTGAGTAAGCGCTTCTTCCGAAGTCATGGAGGTTTCCCATTTGACAATCGTATCTTGTCTTGGAAATTGGACAGTTCAGAGGTCTCAATTTGGACAATCGCCGGTCGGCAACGAATTCCTTTTGTCTGTGGAAAGCGCCAGCGGGAGCTTCTGCTGGAAAACCGAGGTGAGAGTGACCTTTGCATTCGTGATAATAATTTTTTCCTTGATACTTCCTGCGAAGTGGAGGCGTCCCAAACCAAGTCTGTTACCGATGTACTGGGATTGGATCTTGGCTTAGTCAACATTGCGGCGGATAGTGATGGAATTATGTACAGTGGAGAAGCAATTGAGACCAAGCGAAGGATTTATGCTCATCGTCGCCGGAACCTTCAAAGGAAAAATACGAAGGCAGCAAAGAGAAAACTCAAGAAAATTTCTGGCAAGCAGGCTCGTTACCAAAAGGACACCAATCATCTGATTAGCAAACGTATCGTGCAGAATGCGCAAGACACCGGACGCGCCATAGCCTTGGAAGACCTTGGCGGTATACGCGACCGGGTAACGGTTAGAGGGCGCAAGCAGAGGGCACGGCACGCGAACTGGTCTTTCCATCAGCTGCGGAAATTTATTAGCTATAAAGCAGATCTTGCCGGTGTTCCGATATTTCTCGTCGATCCTCGAAATACCAGCAGAACGTGTCCTAATTGTGGTTGTGTTGATAAGCGTAATCGAGTTACTCAATCTCTTTTCTCCTGTGTATCTTGTGGTCACTCTGCACCTGCAGATACAAACGCGGCAGTGAACATCGCTGCCAGGGCTGTCGTCAATCAGCCTAAGGTCTCGAACCTTTCAGATTCAGGGACAAACCCTTTCCATTATTATGGGGTTATTGACGGATACCGCTCCACGATTCCCCAGTGCTGAACTCGTATTGTCATGATGGGTTCAGAAAGGAAGGGGATATCTGCCTGAAATGGTGCAGAAGCCTCCAAGATAAAAGTAGTTCCAAATGGGCTGCCTGAAAGCCAGGCTGAACTCCGTGGAGTGCCGGCAGCATCAAAAACTTGAATGGTCGTAGCCTCAACCGTACCCATCACATTTTGGTTCGTCCCTTCTTGAATCAAGTTCTTTGCATAATTCCATTGGGAAGGATCAAGGGATAAAGCGCGAACAGCTGCGCCGGCACTGCTGTCCAATGCCTGCCTCATGGCTACTCCACGGCTGAGTTCAATACCACCAAAAATGACCAGTGCAAGCACCATCAGAACTAACAAGGCTTCAACCGCCGCCTGCCCCTTAGAATCTGATTTAAGACCCAATTTCGGCGTTGACATCATTGAACTTGACCTTTAAAGTGGAAAAGACTTCCCAGAGCGCGCCGCCAACCAGAGCGATGAAGATCGCCAGGACAACGATATACTCAACAACGCTTTGTCCATTTCGATCATGCAACATAATTCCTCCTCTCCTTGGAACGCTCCTCTGCACTTTTACAGAGGAAGCGGAGTGTTAATGGTTGGTAGCTGGCCTTCTATCCTGAAGACCAGCTACCAGGTTTGCTAATAAATTATGGGTGTGCAGCCGGCACAGCGATGCTGTTAATCCAGTCCGCAATGCTGCCGCCTTGGGTACCGATATTGCTCAGGATGGCCCAGATAGCCACTGCTCCCAAGACAACGGCGATCGCCAGAACAACAACAAACTGTGGAATTTCGGATGCTTTCTTATCGAACAACATAAACAGGCTCCTTTCCCTCGCACTATGGGCGGGGGTTTTGAAAAATGGGTTAGAAACCGCCGCCAATCGACACCCCGGAGAGAGTTTTCAGGATGCGGTCAACAAGCGGGTAAAACAACAAGATAACAATTGGCCCAAGGAGAAATGGCATAGCCAATAAGGTGATGCGCAGGGGCAAACGCTGCATCTGTTCTTCGGATTGGTAACTGATCTCTTCGTTCAATTCTTCGATGACACTGGCAATCGCTTGATCAACATCGGAGACTCCTCCGGATTGTTGAGCAGCCTGGACACGTTGTACAACGCGAAGCAACTGGGGGGATTTCAAATCGTCAGCCAACTGGTTAAGTAAATCCAACCCACTGCGAGCAGAACTACCCTGCAGCCTTTTTTGTAGACGTTGGTATACAACTGAAGTTTCGACGGTCGTCTTTGCCAAGCTCTCTAATCCAAGCAAGAGCGAAC
>Ga0208826_1001201_pt1 | contig 22623 bp, 19 predicted proteins | sample AD_UKC115_MetaG_FD_184451 | JGI IMG/M metagenome (GOLD analysis project Ga0208826, IMG submission 184451) | Active sludge microbial communities of municipal wastewater-treating anaerobic digesters from Hong Kong - AD_UKC115_MetaG (SPAdes)... | ecosystem: Engineered > Bioreactor > Anaerobic >...
CGCGGTCGGCGAGCATGCGCAGGATGTTTTTCTTCACCCCGAAGTCATAGGCGACGACATGGAATTTCTTGGCGGGCGCTGCGAACGCCTGCCGATCGAGATCGTAGCTGCCCGCATCGAATGAATACGATTTGGGTGTAGTAACGACCTTGGCGAGATCCATGCCGCCCAGCCCGGGAAACGCACGCGCCGCGGCCAGCGCTTTTTCCGCCGATGCGTCGTCGCCGGCGAGGATGCAGCCGCTTTGCGCGCCGGTGTCGCGCAGCAGGCGCGTCAGCGCGCGCGTGTCGACATCGGCGATGGCGACGATATTCTGGCGGCGCAGATAGGCATCGAGCGATTCGGTTGAGCGCCAATTGCTGGCCAGACGCGGCAGGTCGCGAATGACGAGGCCGGCGGCCTGCACCTTGGCGGATTCTTCATCGACGGCATTGATGCCGGTGTTGCCGATGTGCGGATAGGTCAGGGTGACGATCTGGCGCGCGTAGGAGGGGTCGGTCAGGATTTCCTGATAACCCGTCATCGCGGTGTTGAACACGACCTCGCCGACGCTCTCGCCGGTGGTGCCGATGGCGGAGCCGCGAAAGATCGTGCCGTCGGCGAGGGCAAGAATGGCTGAAGTCATGCGTGAAGGTCGCCCGAGTAGTGAAAAATGCAGTCCGAAACGGCTGCTTCCTGATTTCCGCGAACGACATTGCGCGCGAAAATCCATGCCACCCCTGGATGCAGCGCTGCCCGCGAACCTGAGCGAACTCGGGGCCGGGGCGAAGGGTGGCTGGCGAGTGCGAATGATACCGGCGCGCAGGGGGCCATGTCCATCGCAACATGAGACAAATCGAGAGATTCTTCGCCTTGCCGACGCTAGAATTCCACCCCATCGATGGGAGTCACACGCATGTCAGTCATCCCTCCCCCAACCACGTCGACCCGATTGTTCGATCCGCTGCGGCTTGAGTACGCCGACACCTTGGTGTGCTCAACGCCATTTCACTTTCTCGTGGCGCACGCGCAATTGCCGGCAGAGGCTGCCGCCGACCTCGATCGCGATTTTCCGAAGTACGCGAGCGCCGGTTTCTTTCCCTACGACGCGAACGAATGCGGGCCCAGCATCAATGCCGTGATCGCTCAACTCACCGACCCCGCCGTCGCCAGCGCCGTCGGTGCGCGTTTGGAAATCGACGACCTCGGCCAATATCCGACCCTGGTCACGCTGTGCCGTTATCTCAACAAGCGACATGGCACGATTCATACCGACAGCCGCTCGAAAGTCGCCACCGCGTTGCTCTATCTCAATCCGGACTGGCCCGACACGAGCGAAGGCTGCCTGCGTTTCTTGCAGCGCATCGACGACATCGATGCGCTGATCTCGCCGGAAATCAAACCGATATTCGGCAACTTCGTCGCTTTTCGTCGTGCCGAAAATTCATTTCATGGCCATTTGCCGCATGAAGGCGAGCGCCGTGTGATCCAGGTCGCGTGGTTGACGAGCGAGGACGAAAAACTGCGCAAAGCGCAGCGCGGCAAACTCTCGCGCTTGTTCAAAAAACTGTTCGGCTCGCTCGACCGGAAATTCGGCGCGGGGCGCGACAAGAACGCCGCACACAAGGATTGAACGACGTCGGCGCCGATCACCCAGGCGATAGCACATCCTCGATGCGATACTGCCCCGGCGCGCGCCCGGAAAGCCAGATTGCCGCCGCAAGCGCGCCGCGCGCGAAGATGTCGCGGTTGGTCGCGCGGTGCGTGAGTTCGATGCGCTCGCCTTCTCCGGCGAAAAAAACGGTGTGCTCGCCGACGACATCGCCTCCACGCACGGTGGCGAAGCCGATTTCACCTTGTGGACGCGCGCCGATCTGGCCGTGGCGCTCGTAGCGCGCGTGATCGTCAAGCGCGATCTTGCGCCCTTCGGCGACGGCAGCGCCGAGCGTCAACGCGGTACCCGACGGCGCATCTTGTTTGCGCGCATGGTGCATCTCTACGATCTCGCAATCCCAATCGAGCAAGGCTTCGGCAGCGTGACGCGCCAAGCGCGCGAGCATGGCCACGCCGAGGCTGAAATTCGACGCCCACAGCACGGGTATCGTCCTGGCGGCATGATCGAGCGCCGCATGCTGGGCATCGCTCAAACCCGTGGTGCCGCTGACGAAGGCTGCGCGACGCTGTACTGCGAGCGCAAGCGCCGCGTCGAATGCAAGCGGGCTGCTGAAATCGATGACCGCATCGCAAGGGGCCGCAGGATTTAGCGGCGTGTCGAATTCGACGTCGTACGGCGCAATGGCAGACGCGCCCCCCTGTGGCTCGCCCGCCACCATTGGCCCCGGCCGCACGAGTGCAGCGGCGAGGCGCGCGCGCGCGGATTCCGATACGCAACGGATCACCGCCTGCCCCATGCGGCCGGCGGCACCGTAGACAACAATGTTGGCAAGTTCGCTCATGGCGGCATCTTATAGCTTCTCCTCCCCTACCGGGAAAAGGAAAGAAGATCCTGATTGGCGCTGAATCTCAGCACGGAGCAAGCCCTCTCCCTCGAGCCTGCTCGGGGAGGAGGGTTGGGTGAGGGGGCGCTTTTTCGCTCTTGCATTGTCGAAGATCAAAATCCCCCCTCACCCAGCCCTCTCCCCCAACGATAGAGCCGTTGGGGGAGAGGGAGTTTGTTGGTTTCCACTGAGAATTGACACGAAATCAGGAAGAAGGATCAGTTCTTGCCCGGCCGATACGTGCGTTCGGCGTGGCCTTGAAGTTGCTCCGGGCTGAAATACACCGGACGCAAATTGCCCGTGGCATAGCGCTCGGCCTGATCGGCGAAATGTTTCGAGGCCGGATCGCCGCTTTCGCCGCCCGCACTGACCGCGCGTGCGCTGAGTTGCGGGCCGAACTCGACCGCGGCAAGAAAGCTGTTGCCGCTACTGCCGTAATAGCGTTTCGTGCCGGGCCAGCGATGCGCGCCGAATGAGGCCAGCGAGCCCCAGCGCGCAGAGACGAATGGCACCGGCATGCTCGGCTTGGCGTCATCGAAATGCGATGCGATGGCGTCGTCGAGCCGCTGGAAACGGTTGATCTCGCCCCATGGCGTTCCCCAGCTTCCGAAATCCGTTTGCAACCGATCGACGGCCTTGGCCAGCGCGCCCAAGCGTGAATGCGCATCCATTTTTTCGACGATGTAGTCGAACGGACGCGGGTTCGATGCCTGCGGATCGAGCCCGCTCGCCTGCGCCTTGTCGAAGATGTCGTTCCACAGCGTATCGCCCCAGAACACGGCGAGCGAATTCGCCATCGAGGCGATGCCCCAGCGGTAGTCCCAGCCGCGCAGCAACGCGATCGGGCCGGCGAGTTGGGGCTTCATCGGATCGTCCGTCGCAAGCGAATCGTAATCCTTGAGCAGGATCGGCAACAGCCGCGCGAATGCCGGTTGATACGAATCGAATGCGGCGGCGATCAGGCTTTCCTTGGTGAAACCCTTCGCGCCCGTGAGCACGCGCGTGGCGTGTTCGCCGCGTGGATTCTCGCCGAACGTGTCCATGTACTTGGGAAAGTCGCTGCGCTTCGGGCTGTATTCGCCGGCCGCCGAATACGGCCAGTTGTTGGTGTTCATCACCCAACCGTTCGGTGGGTTGACGACGTTGGGCATGTCCTTCAGCGCAGTCAGGCCTTGCCAATCGGTGGCCGGGTCGCTGCCGTCGACCGGACGGGTGTAGTCAACACGATCGTCACGTTTCGGTACGAACTGTGGCATCAGGAAAGCGATCTCGCCCTTGTCGTCGGCGAACAGCGTGTTGTTCGAGGAATTCGCTTTCAGTTCCGCCACCTTCATGTAGCTGGCGAGATCGCGTGTCTTGGTGCGCAGCCAGCTTTGTTCGAGCGCGGGGATCGGTGTATTCATCAGCGCTTCGGCAATCCATTTTTCCTCACCGCCCTTGCCGCGCTCGCTGCGCACGATCGGGCCGTGGTGGGTGAAGTACGCGGTGAACGTGCGTGTGGCCATCGCGCCATCGCTCTTGCGATAACGGATGGCGATGTCGCGGTGACGCACGGGGCGCGTCTCCTTACCGTAGCGATAGAAGAGTTTGCCGTCGCGCTTGACGAGGGTTTCCGCGAACTCGTCCACCGCATCCACCCCGGTGGACGTATGCATCCAGCCGACGTGCGGGTTGAAGCCCTGATAGATGAAGAACTGCCCCCAGGTCGAAGCGCCGTAGACATTCAACCCCTCGTCGCTCGTCATCTGCAACTCGGAGCGAAAATAGAATGAGGTATGCGGATTGATCCACAGCAGCGCGTGGCCATTCGCGGTGAGTTTGGGCGCGATGGCGATGCCGTTGGAGCCGGTGGGCTCGGCCCAACTGGGTGGGTCGCGCCGCGAGAGCGCCGCGCTCGACGGCGGATCGTTGTGCGCGAGTGCGATCGACGTCGCCGGATCGGCGCCGTAGAACTTGGCAAGCTCGGTCAGTTCCACGCGCTCGATGTCGCCGCCGATACTGCCTTCGGTAAACGACAGCGCCATCCACGGCTCGAAGCGTGTGATGACTTTCGGATGCACCTCCGGGTGCGTGGCCAGATACCAGTTCAGGCCATCGGCCCAGGCGATCATCAATTTTTGCAGCCATGTGGGCGACTGCGTGTACGCCTTCTTCAACTCGACCGGGTCGATCCACAACTGCTGTCGCAGATCCTGCCAGATGCCTGCCTCGCCTTCTGCCTGTGCCGTCCAGCCCAGCGCGGTCAGGTAGTTGCTTTCGATGCGGTTGAAGTCATCCTCTGCCTGGGCGTAGATCGCACCGAACACGGCGTCCGCGTCGGTTTTGCCGCGCACGTGGGCGATGCCCCAATCGTCGCGCGTGATCGTGACGGCTTGCGCTTCCCCTTGCCAGCGCACACGTTCGGCGGTGCCGGGGCTCTGCGCAAATACCACGAAAGGCAACAGGAACAAGGCCGACAGCGCAAAGCGATGCGATTTCATCGTGGACTCCAGAAAATTCCGTCCACCATAACATGCGCCCGTGCCGCCATGGCGCATGGCCTTTGCCGACAACGCACGAGACTGGTAACGTCCGCACTCGATTTTCGGCCCTGGAATTCGCCATGCTCGTTTCGCGCCGCCGTACGCTTTTTTCACATCTCACCGGTCTTGTTGTCACGCTTGGATTTGTCTGCACTGCGCATGCCGATGTGAATCCGCAAACGCAAGTACCGCCGCCGCAAGATGTGCCCTATCCCGGCACGCTGACCTTGCATGTGGACGCCAACGACACCGGGCAAGGCATCTTCCGCGTCCGCGAAACCATTCCGGTCAAGGCCGGTGCCTTGACGCTGCTGTATCCACAGTGGATTCCCGGCGATCATTCGCCGAGCGGGCCAATCAGCATGCTGGCTGGTCTCACGCTCAGCGCCAACGGCAAGCCACTGGCGTGGACGCGCGACAAGTACGATGTCTTTGCTTTCCATGTCGATGTGCCGGAAGGCGTCGCCAATATCGATGCTGCATTCCAGTACCTGTCCCCACGCCGCGACGATGAAGGTTTCGAGATCACCGACCGCATGCTGGACATGGAATGGAGCAAGGTATCGCTCTACCCGGCAGGTTATTTCACGCGCGGCATTTCCTTCGTGCCGAGCATGACCTTGCCCACCGGGTGGCAGTTCGGCACGGCGCTGGAAACCGCTTCGCAGGCCGGCGACACGACGACCTTCAAACCGGTGACGTTCAACAACCTGGTCGACTCTCCCGTCTATGCCGGCAAGCATTTCAAGCGCGTCGATTTGAATCCCGGCGGCGCGGTGCCGGTGCATCTGGATATGGTAGCGGATGCGCCGAAGTATCTGGAGATGACGCCGGAGCAACTGAAAGCCCATCGCGCACTGGTGACGCAGGCCGAAAAGCTGTTCGGCTCGCATCACTACGATCATTACGATTTTCTGTTTTCGCTGTCCGACGTGCTCAGCGGCAACGGCACAGAACATCATCAATCCAGCGAAAACGGCCTCGGCACCGACTATTTCACCGACTGGAGCGACAACGCACCGGGGCGCGATTTGCTGGCGCACGAATACACTCACTCCTGGAACGGCAAGTTCCGCCGCCCGGCCGATTTGTGGACGCCCAATTTCAACGTCGCCATGGGCGATTCCCTGCTGTGGGTGTATGAAGGGCAGACGCAATACTGGGGCTATGTGCTGACCGCGCGCTCGGGCATGTGGAGCGGCGAACAGTTTCGCGATGCACTGGCGCTCGTGGCGGCCAAGTACGATCGCAACCGCCCCGGCTTCGAGTGGCGCACGCTGCGCGACACGACCAACGATCCAGTTACCGCGCATCGCTCCCCGTTGCCGTATCGCAGCTGGCAGATGAGCGAAGAGTATTACAGCGGCGGACAAATGATGTGGCTGGCGGTGGATGCGAAAATCCGCGCGCTCACGCACGGCAGCAAATCGCTGGACGATTTCGCCAAGGCGTTTTTCGGCATCGACAACGGCAGCTACGTGACCAAAACCTACACCTTCGAGGACGTGGTCGCCGCCTTGAATGGTGTTGCCGCCTACGACTGGGCGAAGCTGCTGCACGGCTACGTCGACGAGAATCGCCCATCGCTGCTCGATGGCCTCGCCGCGTCAGGTTGGAAACTGGTGTACGACGACAAGCCCAGCGATTTCGAGAAAAACTCCGACAAACAATCTCCGGCGCGGCACAAGATCGGCTTTGCCTACTCCATCGGTCTCGTCGTCGGCGGCAGCGGTCAGATTGCCGACGTGCGCTGGAACGGCCCCGCCTTCAAGGCCGGTATCTCCACCGGCACCACCTTGATCGCGGTGAATGGCCACGCCTACAAAGCCGAGACGCTCAAGGAAGCCATCGTCGCGGCGGAAACCGACAAAGCGCCGATTCAACTGCTACTGAAGTATCAGGACGAATACCGCACCGTACCGGTCGACTACCACGGCGGCTTGCAGCATCCGCACCTCGTACGTATCGCGAGCGCGCCAGATTACCTTTCACAAATTGCGGCGCCGAAAAAGTAGGTTTCGCCCTCTCTTCCGTCGGGATGATGCGATCGAAGAGGGATTACGGGAAAGGCGTTGCCGTTGTGCCGCAACGCCTCCCCCGGCAAAGGCGGGAAAAATCACGTCGTCACGCGATCCCAGAACTGCTTGACGCTGTCCAGCCACGACGACGCCCGCGGCGTGTGTGCGGCATGGTCGCCACCGAAGCTGTCCTCGAACTGTTGCAGCAACTCCTTCTGTTGCTTGCTCAGTTTGACCGGCGTTTCGACGACGACGCGACAGAGCAGATCGCCGACGTGGCCGTTGCGCACATTCTTCACGCCCTTGCCGCGCAGCTTGAACAGTTTGCCGGTTTGGGTTTCGGCGGATATCTTGATCGTCGCCTCGCCGCCGAGCGTGGGCACGTTAAGATCGGCACCGAGCGCAGCCTGCGAAAAGCGGATCGGCACTTCGCAGTAGAGGTCGTCCTGCTGGCGCTGGAAGATCGCATGCTCGCGCACCTGCACTTCGACATAGAGATCGCCCGCGGGCGCGCCAGCGGGCCCGGCCTCGCCTTCACCGGAAAGGCGCACGCGATCGCCCGTATCGACGCCTGCGGGAATTTTCACCTCAAGTTTTTTCTCGCGACGAACTCGGCCTTCACCATGACAGGTCTTGCACGGATTGGCGATCGTCTTGCCGCTGCCGGCACAATGCGGACAAACTTGCTGCACCGAGAAAATGCCGTTTTGCATGCGCACGCGGCCATGCCCCTGGCAGGTGTTGCAGGTCGACAGTTTGCCATCGGACGAGCCCGACCCATCGCATTTGTCGCACCCCGCCAGCGTGGGCACGTCGATCGTCTTGGCGACGCCGAACACCGCTTCTTCCAGGTCGAGTTCGAGGATGTAGCGCAGATCGGAGCCGCGCCGCTGACGCGTGCCGCGATTGCCACCGAAAATGTCCGAAAAAATATCGCCGAAAATATCGCCGACATCGGCGTGGAATCCCCCACCAGCACCCATGCCCTGCTCGAACGCCGCATGCCCATGCCGGTCGTACAGGCTGCGCTTCTGATTGTCGCTGAGGGTTTCGTAGGCTTCCTTCGCCTCCTTGAAATGCGCCTCGCAGTCCTTGTCGCCCGGATTGCGATCCGGGTGATATTTCATCGCCAAACGACGGAAAGCGGTTTTCAGCTCGCCGTCCGTTGCCGTGCGCTCGACCGAAAGAACTTCGTAGTAACAACGTTTGCTCATGGAAATACGTTCATGGTTTCGGCATGACATGCCGTTCGATGCGTCGGTCAGGCACGAGCCAAATCAATGCCACTGCCGCATACAAGAACCCGGAAATGATCGTCGCGTAACGCCATGTCGACGATAGCGCCGCCGACACCGCCAGAGTGATGGCGACAAGATAAAGCACCGGCGACAACCGCTCTTTCCAGTTGCTGGCCAGCGCCTTGGCCAACTCCGATGCGGTGCCGCCATTGCACGCGACGAGCGCTTTCGCCAGCGGAATCCAGGACAGCGCCGCCATCAGCAACACCACGCCGTACAAGGCCGCAGGAATGGGGGCCGGAAATTCGCCGTGCTCGCCATGCGCTTCATTCACCCACGCGGTGGTGAACGGAAACAGCGACAGCCAGAACAGGAAATGCAGATTCGCCCACATCGCCTTGCCATCGACGCGCTCGGCCAAATGCATCAAATGGTGGTGGTTGTTCCAGTAGATACCGACATAGACGAAGCTCACCACATAGCTTACGAACACCGGCCAGTTGCCAAGCAGCGCGTGCCACGTCGCGTCGTGCGGCGGTTTCAATTCGAGCACCATGATCGTGATGATCACGGCGATCACACCGTCGGTAAATGCTTCCAGTCGCCCTTTTTCCATAACCATTCGCGCGCAGCGCGGCTCCTACTGTTCCTCTCCCCCCGCTAGCGGGGGAGAGAGCTAAGAGTGAAGGGGCAGCGCTGCAAATTCATGCGACGCCCCGCATTCTCGATATGCCTCCCCCTCACCCTACCCTCTCCCCGTGCTCGCACGGGGGAGAGGAAGCCGAACTTACTTCTTGTCGCCCTTGACTTCGGTGAACTCGGCATCGACGACATCGTCTTTCGGCGCCGCACCGGCTTCGGTGTGCGCGCCGGCATCACTCGCGCCGGCGCCGGCCGAAGCTGCTGCCGCGAGTGACTGCGCAGCCTGCTCCAGCGCCGTGCACTTCGCCTCGATGGCATCCTTGTCTTCGCCCTTCATGACTTTTTCCAGGTCGGCCAGCGCGGTTTCGATGGCGCCGATCTGCGCGCCGTCGACCTTGCCGCCATGATCCTTAATCGCCGCGCGCGTGGCGTGGACGAGCTGATCGGCCTTGTTGCGCGTGGCGACGAGTTCGTGGAATTTCTTGTCGTCTTCCTTGTTGGCCTCGGCATCGCGCACCATGCGCTGGATTTCGTCCTCGCTCAAACCCGAGCCCGCCTTGATCTCGATGCGCTGCTCCTTGCCGGTTTTCTTGTCCTTGGCCGACACATGCAGGATGCCGTTGGCGTCGATGTCGAACGACACTTCCACCTGCGGCATGCCACGCGCGGCAGGTTCGATCCCCGCGAGATCAAACTTCGCCAGCGACTTGTTCGCGCTCGCGCGCTCGCGCTCGCCTTGCAGCACGTGCACGGTAACCGCAGTCTGGTTGTCTTCGGCGGTCGAGAACGTCTGCGCGGCCTTGGTCGGGATGGTGGTGTTTTTCTCGATCAGCTTGGTCATCACGCCACCGAGCGTTTCGATGCCGAGCGACAGCGGCGTGACGTCGAGCAGCAGCACATCCTTGACCGAACCGCCGAGCACACCGCCCTGAATCGCAGCGCCTGCGGCAACGGCTTCGTCGGGGTTGACGTCCTTGCGCGGCTCCTTGCCGAAGAATTCCTTGACCGCGTCCTGCACCTTGGGCATGCGCGTCTGGCCGCCGACGAGGATCACCTCATGAATGTCGGACACTTTCAGGCCAGCGTCATTGATCGCCGTGCGGCACGGCGCGATGGTTTTGTCGATCAAATCACCGACCAGTGCTTCGAGCTTGGCGCGCGTGAGCTTCAGGTTGAGGTGCTTCGGGCCCGACGCATCCGCGGTGATGTACGGCAGGTTCACTTCGGTCTGATGGGCGCTGGACAGTTCGATCTTGGCGCGTTCGGCGGCGTCCTTGAGGCGCTGCAGGGCGAGCGAGTCGTTCTTGAGATCGACGCCGGATTCCTTCTTGAATTCCTCGACCAGGAAGTCGATCAAGCGCTTGTCGAAGTCTTCGCCGCCCAAAAACGTATCGCCGTTCGTCGCCAGCACTTCGAACTGCTTTTCGCCATCGACTTCGGCAATTTCGATGATCGAAATATCGAACGTGCCACCGCCCAGGTCGTAAACCGCAATCTTGCGATCACCGCCCTTCTTGTCGATGCCGTAAGCGAGCGCGGCCGCCGTCGGCTCGTTGATGATGCGCTTGACTTCCAGGCCCGCGATGCGACCGGCGTCCTTGGTCGCCTGACGCTGCGAATCGTTGAAGTACGCAGGCACAGTGATGACCGCCTCGGTGACGGGTTCGCCGAGAAAGTCTTCCGCGGTCTTCTTCATTTTCATCAGCACTTTCGCTGAAATTTCCTGCGGCGAAAGACTTTTTCCGTCGGCAGTCGCAAGCCACGCGTCGCCATTCTCGTGCGCCACGATCTTGTACGGCACGAGGTTGATGTCCTTCTGCACTTCCGCATCGGTGAACTTGCGACCGATCAAACGCTTCACTGCGTAGAACGTGTTCTTGGGATTGGTCACCGCCTGACGCTTGGCGGTGGCGCCGACGAGCACTTCGCTGTCCTTGAAGGCGATGATCGAAGGCGTGGTGCGATCACCCTCGGCGTTCTCGATGACGCGCGCGGTTGTCCCTTCCATGACCGCGACGCAGGAGTTGGTCGTGCCGAGGTCGATACCGATAATCTTGCCCATGGTGAAATCTCCGAAAAAGTGATGTGCGGCTCAGCGGCCGCGGATGACGGTAACTTGGGGGTCTGACAATGCCGATTCAAGCGCTCGGCGCTTTGGCCACGGTGACCAGCGCCGGGCGCAGCAGACGATCATTGAGCACGTAGCCCTTCTGGATCGTTGCCACGACCGAATCCGGCGCGGCATGCGGCGCATCGATCAGGCTCACGGCCTGATGCTGCTCGGGATTGAATGGCTGGCCGACCGGGTCGATCTGCTTCAAGCCATTGCTCTCCGCCACCTTCAGCAGTGCTTTGAGGGTCAGTTCCATGCCTTCGCGCAGGCCGCCCGCATCGGCGGTTTGCACCGCCAGCCCGCGTTCGAGACCATCGCACACCGGCAACAGGTCGCCGAGCAGGCGTTCGTTGGCGAATTTGCGTGCCTGCTCCAGATCGCGCTGCAAGCGCTTGCGCTGGTTTTCGATCTCGGCGCGTTCGCGCAACAACAGATCGCGCATGTCGCCAAGCTTGCTTTCGTAGTCGGCGAGTTTGCGGCTGAGATCCTCGGCATCGTGCTGTGCCGCGTCCGCCGCTTGGCCTGCGAGGCCGTCATCATCTGGGTGAAGGGGATTGGTGTTTTCCATGATTTCCATCAATAAGGCGCCCGACAGCCTGTGCTGCCCGGCGGGACAGTCGAAAATGTAACCCGTCTCGTTTTGGGGTCGCCGCGTCCGGGATTCAAGACGTGGACAAATCGGGGCGTGGCCCGCCTTGCGCAGTACCCGCAAAACGATCAAAAAAGCGCAGTTTCGGCTCCAGCCACCGCCGCAGGCGCGCATTGTAAACGCGTTCGACGCCCCAGTGCAGCGCCGCGGCGAGAGCAAGCGCTTGAATCAGCGCCAGCAGCAGCGCGCCCCAGCGCCCAAGCACGGGGGCGGTGAGGTTCATCGTCAGATAGCCGAGTTTCTGATGCACGAGGTACAGCGGGTAGGACAATCCACCCAGCACAACGGCGAGGTTGCCGCCCCAAGCGAGCCACGTCGGCGCCGCGCACAGCACGGCGAACACCACAATCAGAGCGATGCCGATGGCGGCCACCACGACGGGTGAGAAAACCTCGGGGGATTCCTGCGGAATGGCAGGAATCTGGTTGACCACGCACATCACCGAACACACCGCCGCCGCCAGCGTGAGCACGCCGCGCCACGGCGTGAGCCCGGCTTGTCGGCAGCGAAGACACAGACAGCCGAACGCAAACAAAGCGCCGTGCCGGGTCAGCGCGACGGCATGCAGCCAATCCGGTGCGACGGCCAAAAACAGTGAGGCGCCGATGCAGGACAACCACAACGCCAACATGACATCGATGGCAATCCAACGCTGCAAAAAAATCAGGTACACGGCAACGCCAAGATAAAACCGCAACTCGACTGCAAGGGTCCAGTACACGCCGTCAACCGCGCGCGCACCGAAATCGCCCGGCAGCATGGTGAGGTTCAAGAAATAGTCCTTCCAACCGACACTGAACGGCTCGGGCTGGGTGAAGGTGAGGAGAAACACGAGTGTTGCCGCCACCCAGAACACCGGGTACAGCCGCGCCACGCGCGAGGCCACGAAATGCCCGGGCGAGCCGCGCCCGCACTCCACGGTGAGCAAAATCACGAACCCGCTCAAAATAAAAAACAGATCGACGCCGAAATAGCCGTAGCGCGTCCACGCATCGAGTTCGGGGAAGGTGATCGTGGTGTAGCGCTCGTACACCGCACCGCGATAGGTGAGATGGAACGCAAAGACCGCGAGCGCCGCGATGAATCGCAACAAATCGAGCGCCGGCAAGCGCTCCGCTCGCGCGCTCACGCGCCGCGCTCGCTCAAGGTGTGCGATAGCACCTGCGCCGTTGCCTGCACCACGGGAATCACGCGCTGGTAGGCCATGCGCGTCGGCCCGATCACGCCAAGCACGCCAAGCACGCGACCTTCCACGCCATACGGCGCCGTGACGAGGCTGTAGGCACCGAGCGGGTTGAAGCCGGATTCCTCGCCAATGAACAAGCGCACGCCCTCGGCACGCGAGCAATTTTCCAGCAGGCTCAAGAGGTCGCGCTTGCGCTGAAACGCTTCGAACAATTCGCGCAGGCTGTCGATGTCCGCCGCCTGGGTGCCCATCAGGTTGACCTGCCCCGCAACGAGCATGTCCGCCCCGGGGCGATCGGAAAACGCGGGATTGGTCACCTCTGCAGCCGCCACCATGAGCTGATGCAGGCGCGCGCTGGTTTCGCGCATCTCCTTCTTGAGCAGCTCGCGGATCTCGCTCATGCGCAATCCCGCGTAGTGCGCGTTGAGAAAATTGGAAACTTGCTCAAGCTCGCTCGGCGAGTACAGGTGCGGCGTCACGATCACGCGGTTCTGCACTTCGTTGTCGGCGAAAACGAGAATCACCAGTACGCGGTTGCCGCCGATGGCGACGAAATCGATATGCCGAAACGGAAACTCCTCGCGCTTGGGCACGGTGACGACACCAACGAAATGCGTCACCTCGGACAACAGCGAGGACACGCCACTGAGCAAATCTTGCGTCGGTGCCTGCATCGGCAGCTCGCGGCGCAAGGCATCGATCTGCGGCTCATCCAGCGGCTTCAACTCCAGCAGGCTGTCGACGAAAACGCGGTAGCCTTGCGCCGTCGGCACACGCCCAGCGGAGGTGTGCGGCGCTGCGAGCAAGCCGAGTTCTTCGAGATCGGACATCACGTTGCGGATCGTCGCGGGGCTGACATCCAGACCCGAATTTTTTGCCAGCGTGCGCGAGCCGACCGGTTGACCATCGGCGATGTATTGCGCGATCAGCGTGCGCAACAATTGCCGTGCGCGCTGATCCAACTGGTGATGCCCGGAAGAATGCGGGCCGAAATGGGCGGACATGAGTTTTCGTTCGTGACGATTCGGCGACGCTAACAACCTCTTTCGTCAGGGTCAACAGCGTTTCCTTCATGCGCGCGGCAAGAGCCCGCCCCCGTCTTGGCGCTTCGCCTCCTGCGTGTTAGCGTGCGCGCGCCCATTCGATCGCATCAGCCCATGCTGCAAACGTTGTTCGTCAAGGATTTTGCCATCGTCGGTGAGGCCGAAATCGGCTTCGCGCAAGGCCTGACCGTCATCACCGGCGAAACCGGAGCGGGCAAATCGCTGCTGGTGGATTGCCTGCTGCTGCTGTCCGGCCAGCGTACCGATGCGGGCGTGGTGCGCCACGGCTGCGAGCGCGCCGAACTGATCGCCGAATTCGATCTCGCCGACGCGCCCGCCGCCAGCGCCTGGTTGCGCGAGGAAGCATTCGACGACGACGATGCCTGCACACTGCGCCGCGTGATTCGCGCCGAGGGCGCCTCCCGCGCGTGGATCAACGGTCGCCCCGCGACCTTGGCGCAAATGCAGGCGCTGGCCGAACGTCTGATCGAAATCCATGGCCAACACGAGCACCAGGCATTGCTCGAAAAACGCCATCAACTCGCGCTACTCGACGCTTTTGGCGGACACGCAGCGCTGCTGCAACCACTGGCAACGCTCGCCGAACGCTGGCGCGCGCTGGATGCGCGCGTGCGCGCGTTGCACGGCGAGCACGATCACGCCGAGCGCATCGCCTTGCTTGCCCATCAGGTCGAAGAACTCGATCGGCACGCACTGGAACCCGCGGAAATCGCGGCTCTCGATGAGCGCTACAAGCGCCTGTCCAACGTCGGGCAACTCATCCAGGGCACGCACGCGCTGGCGGAACTCTTCGACGGCGACGGCGAATTCACCTTGCTGCGCCTGACGCATCGCGCGCAGAGCGAACTTGCGCGCCTTGCCCACAGCGACCCGCAGCTTGCCGCAATCGGCGAGGTACTGGCCGCCGCCAGCGCCCAGCTTGACGAGGCGAATGCCGCGCTCACCTGCTACCGCGACGCGCTCGATCTCGACCCGGACAAACTCGCCGAAGCCGAAGCGCAAATCGGCAAACTGCACGAACTGAGCCGTAAGCATCGCCGCCCTGTGACGGAACTGAAATCGCATGCGCAAACACTGCGCGATGAGCTCGACAGTCTGCGCGGCGCTGGCGAGACCTTGGTCAAGCTCGAACGCGAGCGCGGCGGCGTGGCAGTGGACTACAGCAAGGCAGCGGCGGCCCTATCCGTCGCGCGCCAGTCGGCCGCGGCGCGTTTGAGTTCGGGCGTCGGCGCACTGATGGCGGAACTTGGCATGTCCGGTGGGAGCTTTCAGGCCGCCATCGAGCCAAATGAGAAAAACACGCCAGATGCGCACGGCAACGAGCGCGTCGAATTTCTGGTCGCCGCCAATCCTGGGCAACCGGCGCGCGCGTTGCGCAAGGTGGCCTCGGGCGGAGAGTTGTCGCGCATTGGTCTTGCCATCGAAGTCGCCGCCCTCGGCCGCGAGGATGCCAGCGCGGATGCTGTGGCGACGATGGTGTTCGACGAAGTCGATACCGGAATCGGCGGCGCCGTCGCCGAAGTAGTCGGACAAAAACTGCGCCGCTTGGGCAAGCATCGGCAAGTGCTGTGCGTCACCCATCTGGCGCAAGTCGCGGCGCAAGGCCATCAGCACTTGCGCATGGCCAAGTCGCACGATGACAAGACAACGCACACGCGCGTCGAATCACTCGACGGCAACGCGCGACGCGATGAAATCGCGCGCATGCTCGGCGGCATCGAAATCACGCAAGCGACGCTCGCGCACGCGGCGAGCATGTTGAAATCGGTGAAGCCCTGATCGCCCGGCGCTGACGCGGGGACGGTCATTTTTTCTTCTTCGCTCGCACGTAAAGCACGAGGCTGTGGTCTTCGATGACGTAGCCATGGCGCTCGGCGACCTGGCGTTGCAGGTGTTCGATGTCTTCGCTGACGAACTCGATCACCTTGCCCGTATCGAGATCGACCATGTGGTCATGGTGCTTGCCACGATCGATCTCGTAAACCGCCTGGCCACCCTCGAAGTTGTGCTTGGAGACGAGCCCGGCCGCCTCGAACTGGGTCAACACGCGATACACCGTTGCGAGGCCGATTTCGTCGTCGTGTTCGAGCAGGCGCCGATAGATGTCCTCCGCGGTCAAATGCTTGCCCTCGGAGGTTTCGAGAATTTCCAGGATGCGCATGCGCGGGTGCGTCACCTTGAGCCCGGCCTTGCGCAGATCGTGAGTTTCCATATGAGTAGCACCTGAATACCGCGCCTGCATCGCGCACGCGCTGAAGCCGGCGCCTAGTGTATCATCGTGCGTCATCCGCCCTGCCGCACCGACCATGAATCTGGCCAGACCCAACCTCGTTCGCAACAAACTTTCGCGCATCGTCGCACTGGCCGCCTTCACGCTCGGGCTTGGCGCCTGCAACCCGATCTACCAGTTGGACATCCAGCAGGGCAACCTGTTCAGCAAAACCCAGGTCGAATCGCTCAAGCCCGGCATGACCAAGCGTCAGGTCATGCTGACCATGGGCAGCCCTTCGGTCGTCAACCCGTTCCAGCAGAGTCGCTGGGACTACATCTCGACGTACCGCCGTGGCAATGGCCGCATGGATACCAAAGATCTCACCCTGTATTTCCAGGGCGACAGCCTTGCCAAGATCGACGGCGACTATTTCGCGGAAGACCCCGCCGAATTGATCCGCCTCGCGACCAAATACAAGCGTCAATATCCGGACGACAAGCGCCCCGACGAAGACAAGAAAAAACGCGGCGACGACGGCGCGTAAGTCTCGTTCCCGTACTTCCATCGCTGGCAGCACAGGCACATCTCAAGGTTCTTTTTGTTTCTCCGCACGGCGCCGCCGCGCTTGTTTCGGATCGGCAAGCAGCGGCCGATACAGTTCGATGCGATCGCCCTCGCGCAGGGCGGCCTTTTCATCGAGTCTGCGACCGAAGATGCCGATGGCCTCCGGAACGAAACCCGCCGGCAATTCCGCACTGATGTTCGCGACATGAATGGCCTCGCCCACCGTTGCCGTGGCAGCAATGCGCACGCGCTTCACGACTTGCCCGTGCGGATCGACATAAACGACGTCCACACAAATCGCAGAACTTGTTGCAACATCGGCATCAGACTGGGACACGGTCGGCCTCGCGACAAAATTCATCGACCATGCGGTCTGCGAGCTTCTGAAATCCGCTGCGCAGCACCGGCCCCATCAAACCGGAATAATCGAAATCGAGCGAAAATGCGATCTTGCAGCCCACCTCGCCCAGCGGCACGAAACGCCAATCGCCCTGCAGTGTGCGGAACGGGCCTTCGACGAGCCGCATCGAAATTCGTGCCGGCGCCTCCAATGTGTTGCGGGTCGTGAAAGCCTGCGTCACCGTACCCAGGCGCACTTCCAGGCGCGCGACCACGGCATCGGTTTCGCGCGCAAGCACCCGCGCATCGGCGCACCAGTTGAATCGATGCGGATACGCCTCGACATCATTGACCAGATCGAACATGTGCGCACACCCGTGGCGCACGATCGCGCTGCGTCGGATCTGGATCATCGCAACCGCCCGCACCCGTGAGCGCCGGCAACCAGCGGCGCCCGGCAGAATCCCTCAACGGATGTATACAATGTACGATGGCGCATTGCGCGATTCTAAAGCGTAATGCCGGCAGCCGCACAGCGGTTCAAAAGTATCTTCCATGGCCAAAGACAACAAAAAAACCGATTCGACCATCGCCCTGAACAAGCGCGCCCGGCACGAATATCACATTGACGAGCGCTACGAAGCTGGCATCGCCCTGCAGGGCTGGGAAGTGAAAAGCCTGCGCGCCGGTCGCATCAGCATCGTCGAATCCTATGCGATCGTGCGCAATGGCGAAATTTTTCTGTTCGGCGCATCGATCCCTCCCCTGCTCTCGGCCTCGACGCACGTCGTCGCCGAGGATCGGCGCACACGAAAGCTTCTGCTCAACCGAGCCGAGATCGACAAACTCGTCGGCGCAGTCGAACGCAAGGGCTACACCCTCGTACCGACCGCCATGTACTGGAAAGGCAACCGCGTCAAGGTCGAGCTCGGCCTGGCCAAGGGCAAGCAGGATCACGACAAGCGCGCCGCCGAAAAAAATCGCGATTTCGCCCGCGAAAAGCAACAGGCCATGCGAGCGAAAAATCGCTTCGCCTGAGTACCAACCGCCGTTTCTTCATTGAATCCCTACCCGGCGGCCCGATATAATTCCCCGACCAGCGCTTTTTCCCGGGGGTGACATGGCTTCGACGGGGACAACGAAATCGCTTGGTGCATGCCGAGGGGGCGACTTTCCTCGTTAATCCAGTAGCAAATTTTTAGTTGCCAACGACGACAACTACGCTCTCGCCGCTTAAGGCCTAGCCCCGAACCCACTTGTGCCTGTGCTCGTGGATGTAGGGTCACTATCACAGGATCGCTGACGACTGCCGCAAGTCGTGCGTCGGCCAACTCGCAACTTGCTGGTCCTGCGGTGCGCTTTGCACGTCGTGTTGCCACAGGATGAGATCAAACGACGCGCTACGCATGTAGAGCCAGGGACGTAGTGTTTTCGGACGGGGGTTCAATTCCCCCCACCTCCACCATTTACCAAAACCCCAGCCCTTATCGGCTGGGATTTTTTGCCCGAAACGCCAGTGTTTGCGCGGGTTCGGTCCGCGCTGTGCCGGATGCCACCAGCCAGGAATCTCCGATTTCGAGTAGTTTTCCGTTCTAGCTCCCGCCCATTCTCTGTCTCTGCAAAGGGTGCCGCAGCACCCACACCAGCAATGGCGCGGATTTTCGGCAGCTTGTTCGTCAGGGAAACTGTCTTCACGCTGGCGACCAGGCCGCAGACGGGGCTATGCATTCACGATGGGCCAAACGCCCCTCTTGGATGGGTACGCCAGGTCGATAGAGGGCCTGGCTACCGTGACTGATGCCGGCCTCCAAGTGCGCTGCCAGCGGTTTTGTTGTACTTCTCGATCTGCTTGATGACCCGGTCGATGGCGTTGCGGAAGCCATGCGGACGCTCTTGTACTTATCACCGACCCCCTGCCAAGACAGGGTGTTGCCGGGCTCTTGGGGGTTTGCAAATTTCGCGCGAAATGCCCGGAGCCGGAGTCGAACCGGCACGGAGCGATCAGGCCCCGGCGGATTTTAAGTCCGCTGCGTCTACCGATTTCGCCATCCGGGCAGCACCCCGTCGAGAAGTTGGACCGAGAACGACCGCTTTTGGCTCCGCGATCCAGGACGACCGAGCAAGCACATCAATGGAGGCGAGGGTCGGAATCGAACCGGCGTACACGGCTTTGCAGGCCGCTGCATGACCACTCTGCCACCCCGCCTCTGCATGATGGCTTCCGGGAAGCGTAGCAACGCTTCCCGGAAAAAACAAAACCTCGGTTTGGTGCCGAGGTTTGCAAGCTCTGCCGCGAGATTTACGGCCACAAACGACCGTCATCTTGTTTTTGCAACCGCGGACGGGCACATGAAAATTGGAGCGGGAAAAGGGACTCGAACCCTCGACCCCGACCTTGGCAAGGTCGTGCTCTACCAACTGAGCTATTCCCGCGTGAGCCCAAAATAATGCCGCTTTCGAAGAAAACTGTCAACAAAAAATTGAACAAAAATTGAACGGGAAATTCCCGCCCCTCTCAACGCCGGTTCCGCAATACGGGCCAGGCGACGCGCAGATACTCGAACGCCGACCAGATGGTCATGGCCGCAGCCACCATCAACAGGGTTTCGCCGACATGGAAAAGCCGCAACCCTTCGAGGTCGTGCTGATAGAGCAGCACTTCGATCGCGACGATCTGCATCACGGTCTTGATCTTGCCGAGCATCGCAACGTTGACGCGCGTACGCTCACCGATTTCGGCCATCCATTCGCGCAGCGCGGAAATCGTGATCTCGCGGCCCACGATGATTGCGCTGGTCACGGCAAGCAACGGCGTCGGGTTTTCCTGCACGAGCAGAAACAGGGTTACGGCCACCATCAGCTTGTCCGCCACCGGGTCCAGGAAGGCGCCGAACGCGGACCACATGTTGTAGCGTCGCGCGATGAAGCCATCCAGCCAATCCGTGACCGCGGCGAGCAGGAACAACAACGCCGCCGCAACATTGGCCCCGCGAAAATTGCTGTAGAACACGACCACCATCACCGGCAGCAGGGCGATGCGAAACAGGGTCAGAATCGTCGGCCAGGTCAATGGCATCGGGGCGTTTCGAATGTCATGGCGAAATATCGGTATTGAGGGAGTGGCACACGCGCGCTCAAGGTTTTTTGCATTTCGCGCGACGCCGCGCGCCAACCGTGCCCAAGTCTACACACCTCACCCATGGAACAGCGCGTAAATTTTTTCGGCCAGCTCCCGACTCATGCCCTTGACTCGCGCGATCTCCTCGACGCCGGCCGCAATCACGCCCGCCAATCCGCCGAAATGCTTGAGTAGCGCGGCCCGACGTTTCGCACCGATGCCGGCAATGTCTTCGAGGCGACTCGTGTCGCGCGCCTTTTGCCGTCGCTTGCGATGCCCCGTGATGGCGAAACGATGCGCCTCGTCGCGCACGCTCTGGATCAGATGCAGCGCAGGCGAATCCGGCCCGGGCCACAAATTCTTGCCGCTGGCGCCGAGAATCAGGGTCTCGTGCCCTGCCCTGCGTTCGGCCCCCTTGGCAACGCCGACGATGAGGACATCGGTTATGGCCAGCGCGGTGAGCGCATCGAGCGCCTGCTGCACCTGCCCTTTGCCGCCATCGATCAGCAAAATGTCGGGCAGGTTCGCCGTCGCCGGATTTTTATCTTCCTCGCCATCGAGCGCGGCGCTCGTCGCAGAAGGCTCTGGCTCTGCGCGGCGGAATCGGCGCTCCAGGGCTTGTCGCATCGCCGCGTAATCGTCGCCCGGTTCGATCCCGGCGATGTTGTAGCGTCGATACTGCGTCTTGATCGGCCCATCGGGGCCGTAAACCACGCAAGAAGCCACCGTCGCCTCCCCCATCGTGTGGCTGATATCGAAGCACTCCAGCCGCTGCGGCGTCTCGTCCAGCCCGAGCAGATCGCGCAGTGATTCGAACCGCTCGCGCTGGGTTTCGTTGCTGGCCAGACGCGCAACCAATGCCGCCTCGGCGTTCTTGCCGGCAAGTTCGAGAAACCGCGCACGTTCGGCACGCACGTTGTGCTTGATGTCGATTTCGTGTCCCACCTGCGCGGTGAAGGCTTGGGCAAGCAGGCCGGCGTCGGGCAACGCTTGTTCGACAAGCAACTCGCGCGGCACGGGTTTATCGAGGTAGTACTGCGCAATGAATGACGTCAGCACGTCGACCACTTCGGCAGCGTGCGGCAGCTTGGGGAAAAAATCGCGCGAGCCGAGGCTGACGCCATTGCGGAAATACAATACCGACACGCAGGCAATACCTCCCTCGATGCGACAGCCGATCGCATCGAGATCGGCGCTGGCGCCCTGCACGTAGTTCTTCGCCAACAAACGCTTCAAAGTCGCGACCTGATCGCGCCGTTTCGCCGCCTTTTCGAATTCCAGCGCCCGGCTGGCGGCTTCCATCGAATCCACCAGCTCGCCGATGACGGCATCGCTTTTGCCGTCGAGAAACATCGCCGCATGCCGCACGCTGTCCTGATATTCGTCGCGCCCGACCAGCCCCACGCAGGGCGCACTGCAGCGACCGATCTGGTATTGCAGACAAGGGCGTGAGCGGTTGCGGAAATAGCTGTCTTCGCATTGGCGCACGCGGAACAGCTTCTGCATGTGATTGAGGCTCTCGCGTACCGCCCACGCGCTCGGAAACGGGCCGAAGTACATGCCTTTGCCGCTTTTGGCGCCGCGATGGAACGCCATGCGCGGAAATGCTTCGCCTTGCGACAGGTAAATGTACGGATAGCTTTTGTCGTCGCGCAACAAGATGTTGTAGTGCGGCTTCAGCGACTTGATCAGCTGCGCTTCGAGCAGCAGGGCCTCGCCTTCGGTGCGCGTCAGCGTCGTCTCCATGCGCGCAATTTGCGAAATCATCGACATGATGCGCGGTTCGAGGCGCGGCTTGAGGAAATAACTGCCGACACGCTTCTTCAGGTTGCCGGCCTTGCCGACATACAACAGCTCGCCTTGCGCATCGAACATGCGATACACGCCGGGAGACCCACTCAGCGTGCGCACGAATTCCTTGCCGTCGAACCCCGTCGCGCCCATGTCGCTCATCGGCCTGGGCGATCGTGAACCGTCGCGGCCTGAATTCCGCTTCCCGACTCGACCGCAGTCAGACGTCGAATCAGCCCGTCGATGCCGATCTCGGCCAAGGTCACGACCTTGTCGAAGTCCTCGGCCAGACCGTAGTAGGGATCGGGGAAATCGTGCGGTTCGGCCACGCCTGCCCACGGCAGGAACATCGCAATCTTGTCGTGCCCCTCGCCTGGCGCCAAGCGTTCCAGCGCGCGCAAATTCATGCGATCCATCACCAGCAATTTGTCGAAAAGCGCGAAATCTCCGGCACCTACCTGGCGCGCTCGATGCGCCGATGCATCGTAGCCGTATCGTTGCGCGCTGGCGAGCGAACGCGGATCCGGCGGTTGCCCGACGTGATAGCTCTCGGTGCCCGCCGAGTCGACATCGACGACGCGCCCCGCGCGCGCAAAACGCGCACGCGCCACCGCCTCGACCACGGGCGAGCGGCAGATGTTGCCCATGCAAACGAACAGAATTCTCATGTTGTGCGCACGAATGCGATTG
>Ga0208826_1001203_pt1 | contig 22618 bp, 19 predicted proteins | sample AD_UKC115_MetaG_FD_184451 | JGI IMG/M metagenome (GOLD analysis project Ga0208826, IMG submission 184451) | Active sludge microbial communities of municipal wastewater-treating anaerobic digesters from Hong Kong - AD_UKC115_MetaG (SPAdes)... | ecosystem: Engineered > Bioreactor > Anaerobic >...
TCCCTTGGCAAAGTAAATATAACTTCATCAACAGCATTGGCTTTCAATATTTCTTCCAGATCTTCAATGTATCCTAATGACTTCTTACCTTTAAACGAAATAGTTCCGTGAATACTTACATAACCTAAAACATTAATCTTCAGATTTGTTTTTGTAATATAATATGCATACTCCAGTGCTCTATCCGGAACGCCAATAAAAATAACATTCTTGGCATTATTGCTTCGGTATTTATTAACTATAAGAACATATATCAATCTTTCTATAATGGATATTGAAACACTTGCCACTACAAAAGTCACAAACATTGTTCTGCTAAACATTGCTTCTTTAATAAAGTACATAACCATTGTAAGGAACATGCTGGAAATTAGTGATGAGAACAAAATATTACGGATAATTCTGTCGCTATAATTGAATGTAGTTTTATTATACATACCCAAACTCAACATAATAAGCATCCATATAGGTACATACACAGCAGGAACCCACATGAATTCAGTAATACCATGCAGTTGCTTCAGATTTGAAGCAATAAAGTATGATATGAAGTATGCTATGACCAAAAACAACATGTCAAGTATAAACTGACCTATGTTGGCATAGGCTAGTTTATTTGAATTATGCATATTTTGTCCCCCAATCAAAAATTAATTAATTATAATTCCAACCGTTTTAGCACCTAAATAGTGATGGAACATTATTTCATCAGCGGATCAATGGATTCACATTTTCCGGGCCGTGACAGTTGTGACACCTTCCCAATCACTTTTTTACTAACTTTGCATGCTTTTGCTACCAGTTTTTAACGTAATACTAACCTCTTAGAAGCAGATTTCTATATATCAGCTGGCACTAAACTTGCATTATCGTAGGATGTAATAATTATTTAAGCATAATCTTTCTAAGAAGGATTTTTGTTTTATCACGATAGGCAAAAACATTTACAGCTAATACAGTTATTCCCCAAATTGCAGCAATTTCACAAGCCAAGAATAGCCAATTTATATATCCAACACTTTCCATTGATAAATTTAGTGTTAAAAGTACTCCTATTAAAACCGTAGCAATGTCTACTAATATTTGTTTAACAAATTTCTGTATTGGCCATTTAACAAGATTTTTTGAAACATATAGTGCCATCCAAATTGTTTGATATAACATAGCTACCAAAGTTCCTATTGCAACCCCAACTAGCCCCCAAATATTAACAGTCACTACTGATATGACTATATTAATCATTGCAGCAATAATGTAGCTCCTCTTTGTCTGTTTGTAGTGCCCACCTGCAAGTATCATAATGTTATATGGCAAACGAAGGCAATGACACGCATGAGCCAATGTAATCAAGGTTGCAAATAATGGCTGAATATAATTTGCATCAGTAATGCCATAAGTATACACCATCACAAACGGCATAATGAGCATTCCTGTACAGCCAAACACAAAAACTGTGCCAGTATGTATTGACCATTCTGTCCATGAAAATGTTTTTTCTAATTCATTGATTTCTTGTTTTGCCCAAAGTTCCCCTAGAAGTGCATTGATACCGTTAGTCATTGAAGTGAATAGCTGTTTTACACCATATATCGCTAAATGATGTATTGAATAAATTGAAACATCTGATAATGTTGCAAACAATGTTAACACAATATTATCTGTGCTATCCAATACGACTGCTGCAACATGCTGTGCAACACCGTTCCATTTCTGCTTTATTGGCTCACCTTGATATTTTATTTTTCTATTAATTGCATAATGTCTATTTACATACCAACGCAAGAAAACAGGGCGCAACAGATAGATAAGAGAAGTTGTTAGTTTAACTAATTGAATTGAGGATCCTAGATGTATAAGCACTGCACAAGTAGCAGTGTTTAAAATTAGTGTAATTGTTTGAGAATTATACTGAACATACCCTCTTTGATCTGCAGTCAGCAACAATCTATCTACTACTCCAAAGTAATATTGTGCAAAAGAACTAATGCTCATAGAGGCTACAAGTATTGCCGTAAACATAAAATCAAATGATTTAGCAACTATAAGCGGATATACTGCAATCAGTATGATTACATAGACTAAGATAATCAATGCTAAACATCTAAAAAACTTATTAGCTGATACAAGCACTTTGCTTATCATATCATTATATTTATCTGCAAGTGGTTTATACAACGATGATTGAACAACAGCTCCAACACCTAATTCCAAGAATGCAACAATCTGAAGGAACTGAGTAATTGAGTTTACCAACCCATTAACCTGTGAACCGAAGTAACTTAATATTAAACGTGGTAAAATGAAACCACAGATAATCGTTGTTAGTTGAAAAATTAATGAGGAAACAGTATTTTTAGCCAACCGCTTTCCTCTTGTATTAGTTTTTGACATTTAGATAGTTCCTCCATGAAGTATTCCTTAACAATAATACTATATTGCCAATTCAGTCATTTCACCTAAATAATTATTCCATTTATCAGGACAAAATGAACCTATTCCACTCGCTGGGAAAAATGTCAGTTCCCCAAAAAATGGTTTGTCCTGAATTTCGTAGAAATCCACTCTAATAAAAGGGATATTTTTCGATAGCAATGCAGCAGTATTTTTCATCCATTCAAAATTATAAGGGGCAAAAATACGTCCTTCAAAGTGAGGTTTATATGGTGTATTGAGTCCTTTAATTTCTTGATGTTGCCAATCCATATTAAAGTAATCTATTGTTTCATGTGTTGTTCGATTCTTTATAACTTGACACAAAATAGGTCTTCCATTAAAACAATAGAATTTATAGTCAGACAATTCATTCACCATTTCATGGATATAGATCACAAATCCATTACTTATCAGTAGATACCCCCCCTGATTATCATCAGAAAGTTTAATCCACTCTCCAAAAGTTTTATCCCTTTCATCTGGTTCAAATGGCATCATTCCACTCCGATGAGCAAATGTTAATTCGCCAAAGTAAGTTCTGTCATTCACTTCGTAAAAATCAACTCTCACCTGAGAAATTTCTTTTGACAGTTTTTCAGTCAATTCTCTCATCCTATTGAATGTGTCAGGCTTTTTAGGTAGTACAACTGCATCAGGATTATAATTTTTATAATTCAAAGGTCTAAAATCCATATTGAAAAAGTCAAACTTTGTTTTTTCGCTACTATTTTGGTGCTCAGGTGAATTAAATAAGGCTTTTACAACTCCATCAAAAGCAAAAAATCTATAATTTCTTAAATCATGTATTTGATTATTTTCCATATATGCTTCTGCAATAATACGTGGAGGAACATTCTTATATGGCCATTCCCGCCCCATCCAGTAATAGTTACGCTTTAAGCATTTTTCAATCTTCCGCTTCGTTGCATCCATATCTAATTTTGACTTATCTCGGCAAATAACCAGTCCGCCTGAATCATGAGTACATTTTAAGACAAATTGGTCAGGCAAAGAAGAAAAATCAATATCCTCGAACTTCTCCCAGACGCCCAATGTAGGAATAATGTACTCTTCTCCTATAATATCAGAAACATATTTCTTTACTGCATACTTATCGACCATTGTCGTATATTCGGGACGGCGATCATTTAACTTTAACCACTGAATTTTTTCGCTAAACGTTGTAGGATTGCTCAAATTGAGCTTATTATGCATTTTTATCCTGAACATAAATTGAAGATACATTTCATCAGACATCCACCGAAATGCTCCTCTACTATCCAAAAACTCAACAATATTTCTAATTGTCAATTTGTGTTTCATAGTTTACTCCTTGGTCAAATTATACTATTTCTTTGATTATTGGTATTCTTTTAATAATTGCTGTTGTTACCCAAGAAATCGCAAACATATATAAATGTCATAAATCCATTTCTAAGCAAGTAAAACAGTTTCTATTCTTTAACAGTTACTTATAATGAACAGTGAAAGACTGAAAATCAGATGTTAAAAAGCACTAGATTTATAAGTCTCCTCAAGTATGCTGACATAATTCGCCAAACTTCTTTCACTAGAAAATTATTATCCTAAAATCTATATTACCACATTGCTTATCATCTAACATATTACTTTAAATTCAAAAGTTTATATCTCTTTCGCTTATTTGTGACAGAATAAGCGACAAAAACAAGAATTAATATAATCATTCTTTCTCTGCTATAAACTATGACTGCCCCATATTCTTGTAGCATGTACCCCAAAAGTACACCCATAACCATTATGTTCATAGAGTTAACATTTCCCTTAAGGATTTCTTTTTGGCAACCAACGATTGATGCAAAGTATTTGGAGTAGTATATTATTAGACCTATAATTCCTAAAGAGGCAAGGATTTCCAAATAATTGTTGTGTGCAGTAATCTTAAGATAGTTGTAGTGTATAAAATTATTAAACCCGACACCAAGTAAAGGGTGGTCTGTCCATACGTTTAGTGCTGTAAATTGTAAATATAATCTTTCTATTGTACTTTCATCAACCTGTGACATATTATTGGAATTAGAAAATAAACCTGCAACCATTTCAAATGATTTTGTTTTAATTTGAGAAAGTATTTCTATATTCACTAAAGCATACAATCCTAATGTAATTATGAAAATCACCAATGCCATTGATTTAATTTTTTTCTTTACATTTCCTTGGCACAAAGAGTAAAATAGTATTATTAATGGTATAACTATAAAATTTTTGCGTGAACCACCTACAACTACTACTGCGGAAAGGAATCCAAATGACAACCAACACCATTTTTTCCCTCTTATTACTGCATAATATGCTGCAATTAGACAAATAATTGCTAGATGTGTTGTGTAATTATTGTAATTAGTTACGTCATCAATTAGTGAACCAAAAGTTCCTCTAATATAAGAATTAGAAGAAAAAATTATACTCCATGGCGTATAGTAGCAGAAACGAATCGCTGCAATACATCCTGCCATGATCATCATTTTAAATACTGTGTCCAAATCCTCATCCGAGTTAATATAACTAGATATACACAATGTAGCACCTAAGACCATAGGGAATATATTAGTAATATATAGTTCTAACATTTCAGTACTATTTGACCATATACACGACATTATACCATACGCAACAATAGCACAATACCAAAGCAAAACTTTGTCAAATTTAATTTCTATAGTTTTTCTACTTGCACATAGAATGGTATTACCTACTAATAAAATAAATGCAGCAATTCCAACATATTTATCGCCATATCTTGCTGTTGGCATATACGCAAACAGAGCAATAAAAAAAATCAATATACATATTTTACTGAATAGCATTTTAGTTTTGATTTGGACAACTCCAATCATCTATTTTCACCTCTGTTGCTCATATTATTTACACATAAAACATTGATTTAAAAAAACCTTATAGAATTACATCAAACCTAATATGTAATCAGGCAAAGAAGTAAAATCGGTTTTTTCAAATTTCTCCTAGACTCCCAATGTAGGAATAATGTATTCCCCCCTATAATATCGGATACATATTTCTTTACTGCATACTTATCGACCATTGTCAAATATTCGGGACAGTGATCATTTAACTTTAACCACTGATTTTTTCACTAAACGTTGTGGTATTGCTCAAATTGAGCTTATTATGCATTTTTATCCTGAACATAAATTGAAGATACATTTCATCAGACATCCACCGAAATGCTCCTCTACTATCCAAAAACTCAACAATACTTCTAATTGTCAATTTGTGTTTCATAGTTTACTCCTTGGTCAAATTATACTATTTCTTTGATTATTGGTATTCTTTTAATAATTGCTGTAGTTACCCAAGAAAGTGCAAACACAGCCAAAAACAGTAATAATATTCCTACAATAATAGGAAAACTTCTTGGAGTAACGCCAACCATTTTATACAAAATATTGATATAAAATGGATGTAACAAATAAATTCCAAAGCTACATTTTGAAATAGATGATCCTATTTTATTCTCACCCAATCGAATATTATCATTGGTCTTAAAAAACACAAAAATTGCAACAGAAATAAATGGTATTAAACAATTTGCATCCCTTAACCAATGTGAGTAGTCCCCCACAAACCATATTTTCAAAGCATCCCAAACACACATAAATATCATGGATACAGCTCCAAGCAAGTAAACCAGTTTTTTATTCTTTATTAGCTGATTATTAGGAACAGTTAGATAGTACCCTGTTAAATAATATGTATAATACCCATTAGCTGCAATCCACAACTTAGAAATTGTAAGACCAGTTATCATGTTAATTGTGGGAACAATATAGTTAATTACATATAAAACAGCAATTAAATACCACAAATCTCTACTATTAATTTTTTCAAGAGCCGCCTTAGTAAATGGAGTCATAATATACAATCCTATTAACAAATACAAATACCAAAGATGATCCCATGACTTCATTTCAGCCACTCTCAAAAGTGCCTTAGGTATTAACAAATACCAATTTACAAGTCCTTCATTAAAAACAATTTCCATGCAAGCATAAACGATGCCAAACAGAAACAGGGCAATAACCATGCGTCTTATATATATTAAAATTTTCTGTCTACTTATCTCTTTTTCTGGTTGTAATAATAAACTACCAGTAATCATGATAAACACAGGCACTGCCCATCGGACAAACGCATAACCTACACTATATATTATATATTCTGATGTCCCTATCTCATCGATAGAATAATTAACAACTTCAGTCTTGCAAATATGTATCATTACTACCGCAAATGTCGCTAATATTCTAAGTGTCTCAACATAAGATTTTTTGGTTTTTGAGCTCATAAAATCACCCCTTTTTCAATAACGAACTACTTAAGTCAATCCCAACAGAAACAATCCATAATACAGCATATGGAAATAATGCTGTGATAAAGTCATATACTTCGCAATAAGTTACTACTCTTATAAATATCAGCACTAAACCATAATAAAAAGTTTGCGACAGTGGATTATCTTTTTTACTAGAATTATGTTCTCATTTGTTCTTATTATCAATCCTGTAATAAAAGGAATTATTATCACAGATACATGGCTTAAATCATGTAACAACAACGCAATCATATTGAACGGAATAAAACCACTCAATATGATAAACCGCTTCTATGTAAAGTCCATTACTAGAAACTTTTATGTCGATAAAATGATATTTAGAAAAGATAAATAAGGACTAGTTATTATTCCCTCCATTAAAGAGCAATACTTCCTTAAGAAACTTATTTGAAATAACATCTGCACTATAATTATCGAGAATTGTTCTTTTTGCATTCTCACCAGTTATTTCTAATTTCTGAGGATCATTTACCCATTCAATTATTATGTCAGCTATTGCCTGATCATCATCCAAAGGTACCAATCTTCCGTTAACCTGGTTATGAATTATATCAGAAGGTCCTGTAGGACAATCTGTTGAAATGCTGGGCATTCCTAAAGCCATAGCTTCCAACAAAGCATTGGGCATTCCTTCATAATTTGAAGACAAAACAAAAATATCTGCTCCACACATTTCCTCATAAGGTTTATCTGTTCTTCCTTCAAGAACAACACAATCTTTCAAATTACTATTAACTATAGTTTGATACAAAGTATCATGCAAATCACCATCTCCAAATATATGAAATTTTATATCTGGATACTGTTGATGAACTCTTGCTGCTGTTCTAATTATCAAGTCAAAATTCTTCTGCTTCGACAATCGTCCTAATGAAATTACATTTTTTACCTGACTAGAATAATGATGTTTCATCTGGAATAGGCTCTGTGGTACAGGATTTGGCAATATACTTGTTTTCTTCTTAATAAAAGCTGGAAAGTAATCTAGCTGCTCCTTATTTTGTACAAAATTACGCCACGAAAAAGTAAGCATCAGATTTCTTATTAAGCGTTCAAATCTTGAAGTCGGATCATTTCTAGGATCATTTCGTACAGTCTGTATGATTCTGTATTTTTTTCCTAAAGACGCAAGCCAAACATGAAACCCCACCTGTGGCAAAAATGGAATAATATAGTCCGGATGAATAGATGTAATCATATTTCTCAACTTCAAAACTTTACTTTTCATATTAAGGGCTCTGTAGTCTTCTTCTTTCCCACCTGTTAGATTAAAAACTTTAATTTTATCACTGTATTCATACTCTTTTTCTGCTCTATAATAGATAATACAGCTTACATCAAAACCTCTTTCTGCTAAATTACTAGCTAATACGGTAACAACTCGCTCTGCACCGCCACCTGAAAAAGACGGCACTACAAACAATATCTTATTCATATACCTTTAATTGCATCCTCATATCTTTCTAAATAGTAGTTCTGCAGCCAGTTCGCAGAAGTGACAATATCAAAACCAGCCTCTCGCACTAAATTAGATATATCCTTTCTCTTAATATTTTGATAAACATCTATAATCTGTTCTGCCCATATCTGTGCACTCTCCTTAACTGAAACCTTTTTTATGATATCTGATACAATTGCTTCATCAGAAATAACATCGCTTATCACACAAGGCAATCCTGCTGCTTGTGCTTCAACCAATGTAAAAGGCAACCCCTCCCACAATGAAGGTAGTACGAACACATCCATAGCCTGCATTAATTGATCCACGTCGTCTCGAAAGCCAAGAAACATTACGCTGTTCTTCAAATTTAAATCATTAACTTTCTTTTTTACATCTTCGAGCAGTCTGCCTTCGCTGACCAATATAAGCTTGGCACTTGGTTTTCTCGCTTTAATGGCAGCGAAAATATCAATTAAAAACATATGATTTTTCTGTTGCATAAAACGTCCGACATGACCAATAACCAAGTTATCCTGTACGCCAAGCGTATCTCTAACTTTTAACCTTGTGTTTGGGTTAAAGATATATTTGTCAACCTCAATTCCGTTTTTCAGAAAGATACATCGATTATCAGCAACAGCTTTTTTCCCATACGTCCATTCGCCAGCGATCGTAGAACACATAAACAAATCAGTTGCTGCCGATTTAATAACCGCTTTCTCATAAGCTAAGAAAAAGTACTTCAAATTCAAAGTGCTTCTTGCATTATGACTATGTGCAATTCTAACTGGTATTCCCATTTGTTTAGCCATCTTTAATGGCCAATAATTCAGTTCAGAATGTGCATGGATTATTTTGTACTCTGGATTATCTTCCATAATGGTTTTCATGCTATTCATATATTTTACATAATGTAAAGGGTTAAACGGCTCCGCCCTATATATCCTTCCACCTAAAGACTCAATTTCTTTGTCAAAAGTTCCTTTCTGGGGACGATGCAATAGAAAATCAAACTGAACCTTTTCCCTATCAATATGTCTATATAAATTCATAAGAAGGCTTTCTATTCCACCTGGATCCATAATAACATTCTCTTGTAATACTCTTATTGGCTCCATAATTATTCTCCCTTTTGTTCAAAAGCAGCCATTCCTCTAGCCATCATTCTCTTATTCTTATTTGGCACAACAACTCCATGTAACAAAGAAACAATGGGCACCAAAATTATACGTGGGCAATGCTTAACAATAAAAGTTTTGGTTTTGTTGACCTTACTTCTTTTATCTTTAGATAACGGTTGATCCGACCATGGGCTCATCGCTTTGTACTTCAAAAACTCTTCACGCCATGGGTGTCTATTACCTTCAATCCATGGACGCAACCCATCTAAGAAGCATGTGGTAAAGTGTACCAATCCTGGATTTTTAACACTTTCTATAAACTCTTTTTTTGAATAAAACTTGTTCGCTCTTCTATATTTCAGCGTTTGTTCATATGTACTATAATAGTAAATTGAAATCACATTATATCGTATCGGAAGAACTATCTTATCTTTTTCACTTACAACACCATTAATTACATCTTGATCTAAATATCCTAACCGTCCAGAATATTTCTTGATAAACTTAGTAAATTTGTCTTCATATCTTTCTTCACGGACACGATTCAAATTCATCATGAGTATACCACCATTTAAAAATGACTCTCCGGCATTCATACCAATATTAGTACGATACCTATCATTGATACTTTCAAGCATACCACCAACAATATACTTGCTTATATCCATATTCCATAGAGGTTCAAGAGAATCAACAATAATTGTATCACAATCAATATTCAACACTTTTTCAACATTCAGTGGAAGGATCTCAGCCATATAGAGCCTTCCAAAAGTGCTTATGTTCCATCGTCCTGTCTTTATGTCTATGCCTGTTTTCTCCTTCATATCTGGCATAGGCACAAACGTAATTTCTCGATTATAGCTATGTACAACTCCCACTAGTCTATTCTTATTTAATTCTGTAATGGCATTATCCATAATGTAAATATGAATATGCTCACATGATTTGTTATTTTCCAATAACGAAAGTATAGAAATTCCTGTTAAAAATGCATAACTATCACTGCTAGAATATAGAATATCCATTGTCAATACCTATACCTTTCTATTTTGTATTGCAGGTAGACTCTGACAGTATCCATTTAGCAGTTCTTTCAATGCCATCTTCAAATGTGACCTCAGGCTCAAAACCAGTATCCCTATTCAAAGTTGTGACATCGAAAGTATCTTTAGGAAGACATACTACATTACTTGTAATTTTCCCAAATCCCAACGGTACTGTATCGCCATCATGCAATCTATTTGCTACTTCACCTACAACTTTTAAAAACTCCTTCAACGGCTTCGCATCTCCTGAACCTATAACATAATTAGTTCCATCAACACCTTTTTCCGCTATCAGATAAAGTGCATGAGCCACATCTGTGACATGTACGAAATCATAGTATTGATTACCGGCTGATAAACTGGGTGATTCCCCTGCAAACACCTTACGTATTACTGTGTTTACCAAGCGTGCAGAACGTTCTTCCTCTCCATATGTATTTATCAACGGCCAGAAAAAACGAATCCCATAGTTACCCGCTTTTGCTTTTCCCATCCAATGGGCAGCAGTTTTTGCTGCCTTATACATATAGCCCAAATTTGAAATTACTTTGTCTTCTGACATCTCAACAAGACTCTCAGCTTCATGAATACTTCCAGATCCAACAATTGTCCCAATATTCATTTCATGCATTGCATCTATCAAATCCAGTGTAGACTGCAAATTCTGAATTTGAACCTCTTGATTCCGAGCGTCAATATCAGATACTCCCTGCCAAGCTATATGGAATACTACATCAACATCTCGATCCTGCACTAACTCTGTCAATTTTCTTATTTGATTTAAATTACACTCAATGATCCGTACTGGCAACTCAGATATGTTACCAATATTTTTTGAGTTCTCACGAACAACAACAATCGTTTCAACTTTTTGCCTAATTAGTTCTCTAACCAAAAACTTTCCAATGAAGCCCGTTGCTCCTGTTACAATTGCTTTTTTCACCCTAAATATCTCCTCTTCGGCTTACTTGTTTCGATTTATGTACTCATCCAAAGTAGGCCAGTTTTTATCTTTCTCCGTAGCAATTACTTCCTGAACACCAAATTCAGTCAACGGCCATGGAATGCCAAGTTCAGGATCATTCCACCTTATTCCTCCACATGCTTCTGGAACATATTTTCCGGAACACTGATAAGAGAATACCGTATCATCAGTTAATGCAATGAACCCATGTGCAAAACCTTCTGGAATAAAAACAACTTTATTGTCTTCGGCTCTCATTAATTCAGTGTGATACTCTCCAAATGTATTGGAACCATCACGCAAATCAACAGCTACATCAAATAGTACTCCTGAAATCACATGGATTAGCTTTGCCTGTGAATCTATAGACTGATAATGGAGCCCTCGAAGTGCTCCCTTTTTTGAAACTAAATCACTACTCTCAGCAAACTCACAAGTAATGCCATTTTGAGCAAAAACTGCTTTCTCGTAATATTTTTTATATAAACCACGATCATCTGGGAACATATGTGGCTCTATGACCAATAATCCATCAATATTTGTATTTTTGAATTTAATTGGCATATACTCTCACCTCTCTATTACTTACACAAAAATACTTGTATCTGATTATCCATACACCTTCTAATGTCATCTCCAGCAATCCAGCATTTGCTCCATTCCACCACCATCTCAATAGCAGTATCCAGATTCCAATGCGGTTTCCAGCAAAAAGTTGTTTTCAGTTTAGAACAATCAAGCTTCAGGAAGTTTGCTTCATGAGGTCCACCATCATAACGGTTAACCCATTTCATCCCATTGCCCCACTTGCTAACAAAAAGGTCAACCAAAGCTCCAGTTTGGAAACAATCTGCATCGTCAGGACCAACATTATAGTAACCTGCATACTTTCCATCCTGATACTGCATAGCAGCAATCATCAAATATGCGTACAGAGGTTCAAGCACATGTTGATATGGCCGAGTAGAGAAAGGATTTCTCACAATAATGTCCTCGTTCTTGATAGCAGCTTGGATACAATCCGGGATAATTCGGTCATTGGCAAAATCACCACCGCCTATAACATTGCCAGCTCTTGCTGTGGAAATTGCCACACGTCCATCACAAAAAAAGCTGTTCTTATAGGAATGCGTCACAAGCTCCGAGCAGGACTTTGAGTTGGAATATGGATCATAACCGTCCAGTTCTTCATTTTCACGATAGCCCCATGCCCACTCCTTATTCAGATAAACCTTATCGGTTGTAACGTTCAAAAAAGACTTCACGCAAGTGCTATTTCGGACGCACTCCAAAATGTTAACTGTTCCCATTACATTTGTTTCATATGTGTAGGCAGGGTCTTTATAACTGTCACGCACGATGGGCTGAGCTGCAAGGTGTAGCACAATTTCAGGCTGTGCTGCGTCAAATGCGACTTTTAGTGCCAAATAGTCCCGAATATCTCCGATAACGGAATGGACATCTTTTGCAATGTCAGCAATTTCAAATAAAGATGGAGAAGTAGGAGGATTCAAAGAATATCCCACCACCTCTGCCCCAGCATTTGCCAGCATCTTACAAAGCCATGATCCTTTAAATCCAGTGTGACCGGTAACAAATACTTTTTTCCCTTTATAAAACAATAAGTCAAATTTCATTAGTCTTCCCACACTTTCCAAGGTGCTTTACCGGAAGCCCATAATTCTTCCAGCTTATCCTTCTCTCTTTTTGTGTCCATACACTGCCAGAATCCATCGTGGTAGTAACCCATCAATTCTCCATCCGTGGCCAGTTTTCTCATAGGCTCTTTTTCAAGAACAGTAGTATCATCTACTAGATAATCAAAAATGCCCGAATTGCACACCATGTACCCACCATTAATGACCGTACCATCCTCATTATCTTTTTCACGAAATGCCTTGATAGAGCCCACACCATCGATATCAAGAACCCCCTTCTGTTGCTCAATACTTACTGTGGTCAGAGTAACGCACTTTCCATGACTTTTATGGAAATCAAGCAATTTTATGATATTAATATCCGAGACGCCGTCACCATATGTCAAAAAGAAAGTCTCATCGCCGATATACCTTTTAATTCGTTTAATACGTCCACCTGTCATAGTATTTAATCCAGTATCAACAACTGTAACTTTCCACTTTTCTGCATGCTTGTCGTGGACAACGATTTCATTCTCTCTCGTAAAATCAAATGTAATATCCGAGGTGTGAAGAAAATAATCTGCAAACCATTCTTTAATTACATGCTGCTTATAGCCTGCACAGATAACAAATTCGTTTACCCCAAAATGAGAATATTCTTTCATAATGTGCCAAAGGATAGGCATACCGCCAATTTCCAGCATTGGCTTTGGTCTAAACTGTGATTCTTCTGAAATTCGAGTTCCATACCCTCCAGCTAAAATTACTGCTTTCATATTCTTTCCTCCAACGATTTAATCTCTCCGAAAAATATCTCTTGTGTAGACCTTGTTCTTTACATCGTCCAAACACATGTCATATCTGTTAGCGATGATGGAGTCACATCTACGCTTGAACTCGTTCAAGTCATTGATTATCTCAGAACCGAAGAAAGTTGTGCTACTCTCTAGATTCGGCTCATAAATGATAACCACAGCACCCTTTGCTTTAATGCGCTTCATAACGCCATGAATAGAGCTCTGTCGGAAGTTATCAGAATTGGATTTCATGGTAAGACGGTAAACGCCGATAACGACAGTCTTTTCTTTGCTTATGTCCCAACTACTATTAGCTCCATAAGCACCTGCCATTTCAAGCACACGATCCGCAATGAAATCCTTTCTGGTTCGGTTACTCTCAACGATTGCTTCAATTAAGTTCTCAGGAACATCTTCGTAATTTGCCAACAACTGTTTTGTGTCTTTTGGCAAGCAATAACCGCCATAACCAAAGGACGGATTGTTGTAATGGCTACCGATACGAGGATCTAGGCAGACTCCATTGATAATTTGCTGAGTGTCCAAACCCTTCATCTCAGCATAAGTATCAAGTTCGTTAAAAAATGATACTCTCAAAGCCAGATATGTATTGGCAAACAATTTCACGGCTTCTGCCTCAGTAAATCCCATAAATAAAGTATCTATATTTTCCTTAATGGCACCTTCCTGTAAAAGTCCAGCAAATGTACGTGCTGCTTCTGCCAGATGCTCATCCTCCATATCGATACCAACAATTATTCGACTAGGATACAAATTGTCATATAAAGCCTTGCTCTCACGTAAAAACTCCGGACTAAATATAATATTCTTGCTGCCGAACTTTTTCCTGACAGACTCTGTATATCCAACTGGAACGGTAGACTTGATAACCATGATAGCGTTGGGGTTATATTCCATAACCAATTTTATAACAGACTCAACAGCGGATGTATCAAAAAAATTCTTCTTTGAGTCATAATTTGTTGGAGCTGCTATTACAACAAAATCAGCATTGCTGTATGCTAATTTTGCATCTAATGTAGCTGTCAAATCAAGTTCCTTAGTTTCCAAATATTCCTCAATGTAATCATCCTGAATCGGTGACTTTTTGTTATTAATTAGTTCAACTTTTTCTGATATGATATCCACAGCGTAGACTTTATTATGCTGTGCCAGAAGAGTTGCAATCGAGAGTCCTACATAACCGGTACCGGCAATAGCAATTTGTAAATTCTTTTTCATTTAAATTTCTCCCCTTTTTCATGAATCATAATAAACATGTTTTCATATGACCACAACTGTGAAAATTTGATTTCTACTCTATTACAAATAAAATTTCTTGTACCATTCTGCAAACTTTCGTAACCCCTCACGCAGACTTGTGCTCGGCTTAAAACCAAAGTCCCTCACCAACTCATCAACATCTGCATAAGTCATTTCTACATCACCAGGTTGCATCGGAACAAGTTCCTTATGTGCTTCAAAATCATAATCTTCAGGTAACACATCTGCACGTATCAGTTCCTGCTGCAATATATCAACGAAGTCCAAAAGGTTTTCTGGTTGATTATTTCCAATGTTATAGACTTTGTACCTTACACCGTTTTCATTTTCATCAGGTGTTTTCTGCATAACGTTTATCACACCCGTAACGATATCATCAATATAGGTAAAGTCTCTCTTGCAGTTTCCATAATTAAAAATTTGGATCGTCTGACCTGCCAGAAGTTTATTTGTAAATCCAAAGTATGCCATGTCAGGTCTTCCTGCCGGTCCATAAACAGTAAAAAATCTAAGCCCTGTAGATGGAATCCCATACAGCTTTGAATATGTATGAGCCATCAGTTCATTAGATTTTTTAGTAGCTGCATATAAAGATACGGGATTGTCTACTTTGTCCTCTGTTGAATAAGGAATTTTCTTATTGTTACCATATACACTTGAACTCGAAGCATACACCAGATGCTCCACAGGATAATTACGACATCCCTCAAGAATGTTAAAGAAACCTATGATGTTTGATTCCATATAAACATCAGGGTTTGTAATTGAATAACGCACACCTGCCTGAGCTGCCAAGTTAACAACAATCTGTGGTCTATATTGTTCAAAAACAGATGTAATAAGTTGCTTATCTGCGATACTGCCTTTGACGAACACATATCTTTTATTGACAGACAATTCTTCCTGACGTGCTTCTTTCAACTTCACATCATAGTAGTCATTCATATTATCAATACCAACAATTTTTACTCCTTCAATTGTCTCAAACAAACGCTTAGCTAAAAATGATCCTATGAAACCAGCCACACCTGTTATTAAAATTGTCTTATTCTTCAAACCAACATTATACATCTATTTTACCTACACTTTCTTTATCTTTTTATCCATTCACTAACTCAACAACTCATCCCTAGACCTTATCTACAATCTCTAGAGCTACACTGACCAATCTGACGTCGCCCATAATCTCTATTTCAATTAAGGCTTCCCTCTTGTGCCTGTTCACCTTCTTCACAACACTTTCCATACCCTTTAAAGGTCCGGAAGATATATGTATTTTATCTCCTTCAACAATTCCATAAGAGGTCTCAATACAATGATCGTTATTGCATAGCTTTAGCAGCATATACCTCTCAGATTCCTTCATGGATATTTCTGAATCTGAGTATTTCAATAAACTTATGATATCACTAAGCTTGTGTATCAATGGATTTATTACTTTTATAAAATCCTGACCCGGTAATATGGACTCAATAAACACATATCCCGGAAACAAATGCTTAACCTCTTTCTTCTCTACTCCTGATCGTCTGAAAAGTATTTCCTGTTGCGGAATAAAAGGTATACATTCCTCTTTGTCTAATTGTTTCATTAAGTATTGCTCAACCTTGCGTTCTTTACCCGCCTTAACAAAAAGCACATACCAAAACATAATCCTATCCCCTTAAAAAAGCAATTCAAATGGCATAGCTTCGCCCCTTCGCTTATCACACCCGATAAGCTACAACAACCCTCACTGTATATTCCCTATTGACTGATAACGTGACCCACCAACGATTAAAAGCCCATAAGTGCCTCAAAGCAACAACATCTCTATCTAAACAATAATAAAACATGTCAACTTTCCGAATTAATATTCTGCTAATCCCTCTTGATGGACTACTTATACTTATAGCTGTAATAGCTTCCTCTTCCGGTATTCAACTTGGTAAGAATTGCACCGATAATATTGGAATTAACACTCTCAAGAGCTTTCTTAGCTCTCTTTGCTATGTCAATTCTTGTTTGACTGCTGGCAAATACCAATAGCACTCCGTCAGTAATACCTGCAATAATAGCGGCATCAGTGACTTGTCCCACAGGAGGAGTGTCAATTATAATAACATCGTATTCATTTTTCAGCTCTTCAAGTAATTGATTCATCCTTTTTGAACTCAAGAGCTCCGCAGGATTTGGAGGAATAGGACCACTAGGAATAATATCAAGGTTGGATATGCCTTCTATCTTAGTTGGCTTCACCTTGTTATTTCCCTTATCGCTTGAAAGCATATTGGTAACACCTTCAGCATTTTTTATCCCAAAATAGAGATGAACCTTTGGTTTTCTTAAATCTGTATCTATAATCAAGACTTTCTTGCCTGATTTTGCTATTGTCACAGCCATATTGACAGCCGTTACGGTTTTGCCGTCACCAAGTGTGGGGCTTGTTACCACGATTGTCTTTAATTCTTTATCCACGCTGGTATAATGCAGGTTTGTACGAATCTCTCTGAATGCTTCAGATGCCGGTGCTTTAGGATCATTTTTTGTAATAAGATTTTTGAGATAATCCTGTTCAAGCTGCTTTTGATCTTTATTTTTGCTTTTACCTCTCTTGCCGCCCTCAAATTTGGGCACAACACCGATAAGATTCAAGCCAAGTTGCTTTTCAACCTGCTCTGGTTTCTTAAAGGTATAGTCTATCATTTCAAGTAGATATATTAACCCTGCTCCTAAAGCCAACCCAATAATTCCGGCTAAGGCAACATTCTTCTTTTTATTTGGACTGATAGGTGTTTCAGGTACCTTTGCAATGTCAATAACCTTTACGTTCTTTACCTGAATAATGTCTGTCGCCATCTGCTTTATTACCACAGAAAGTTCGTTTACCACATTGGCAGCCAGCTCCGGATCCGTATCTTCATAGCTTATGCTGAATATTCTTGTATCCTTTACTGTCTGAACATTAACATTGCTCTTAAACTTTTTTATATCCACACCAAGTTTTTCCTTCACACTTTCAGCAACAAGATCCGACTTTAATAATTCCCTGTAGTCTGATACAAGCTGATTGTTAAGCTGAATGTCAGCAAAGCTTAGACTTGCTATTTTGTCTGATTCCTTACCTAGAAAAAGCGTCGCATTGGCTTTATATATGGGTTTTAAATAATACTGTGACACTACAAAAGACAAGCCAACAGCCAGAATAAAGCATATTGCTATCAAATACCATTTTCTTAGAATTGTAAAAAAGATCTCCCTTAAGTCTATTTCTACAAAATCATTATTTTCCATTCTTCCAATCCCCTTTTCCATTTATTAAACTTCTGACAACAAATAAGAATATTCATAAAAGAGCTCTTTTGCACGCTCATAATCCCCACCAAGTGTGTTTCGTAAATACGCTTTCAGTTTCGAAGTCTCCTCATCATCCAATCCATCCTGCATCAGGCCTTGAATATATCCGATATCCACCGAAGAATATATACGTCTGAAGTCAGCCAGATCATCAGAATCAATCTCATCTCTATGTTCTTCTATTTTTCTATCTACCCAGCTGCCTGAATTATTTTTCTTTGTCGGCGTTGGTTCAATAACTGGACTCAAAGTCGCAACAGGCTCCGGTGATGCTTCTTCAACACTGCTTTCTGTGTTCTTAGGCGTAACAGATGGGCTTGAAAGCACTATTGATATATCCGATGTGTATTCAGGTTTTTTCGTTTTTAAAGGTGTTTCAATCTCTCCCACGTTAGAAGCAATTTGAGTATTTACCGCTTTCGGCGTTTTTTCACCTGTTGCCTTCGGTTTTGATGTTTCCCCCCCAGTAATATCTACCAATCTGCCACTGCCATCCCTATTCATTAAGACGGGTACCAAAAATCCGGCAATTGCAGTTAATAGAATAACAAGGACTACAACAATCCCTTTTTTCATCTTTTTACTCCTTTAACCCAAGAACTATATTAAATTATTTGCATAATCTTGTCAATTAAAAAAAGGTAATTATTACACATCTAGTCGTAATTTCTTCAGCAAATCCGTCACTATAAATCTTTTCTTAACAGCATTCATGTTTAAGACCTCCTTGTCTTCAAGCACCTGCTGGGTATTATAGTGAATAATTCTTTCAGCATTTTCAACTCCACAATGTTGGGAAATAGTTTTCTCAATTTCCTGAAGATTTGACAGCATTCTACCTTCTCCATGGGAATCTGATGCGACAAAATGCACCATTCCTCTCTTAAGGAGTTCAAATGCTGCATTTTTTGCTCTTTTACCATGAAAACCTGTAATGCTTTCCGAATTGATTTGCAACAGAATTCCTTTGTCAACAAATTCACTTAATTGATTGCTATTTATAAAGTTGGAAGAATATCTTTCAGGATGTGCTATTATTGGCGTTAAACCTTCAAGTTGCAGATCAAACAGAAGGTCTGACACATATTTTGATATAGTCCCGAAGGAAAACTCAATTAGTATGTACCTTGAACCATTTAGGGTAAGAATTTCATTTCTTCTTATCCTCTCAACCAAATCACCGGAAGCGAATGCCTCCATACCAGGATAAAGTTTTAAATCTATTTTTTCTTTATCAAGTTCAGACTGAAGGTTTTTCACCTTCTCCTTCACTTCAGCTACTTCGGGCATGTAGATGTCATCACTTATAAAATGCGGTGTTGCAATTATGCCCCCGATTCCTTTACTATAGAGTTTTCTACATAAGCTCAGTGACTGTTCCATATCTTTTGGGCCGTCATCTATCCCATTGAGTATATGACAATGAATATCAATCATCTAAATACATTCCCTCTATTTTCGTAAAATTGTGTAATAATATAATTATAATGCTTGTCTGCAAAAAATGCAAAATATAAATACACATTGCAACACTATATTTTTAAAGCTTGTTATGTCAACCAAATTGATGCCCAAAATATTAGGCAACTGGTTATAACCAGTTGCCTAATTTAATTATTGACTAATTACCTATAACCTTAGGTTCATCACAAACAACAATTATTATATAGATTATTATATAGATTATTCTGTAGGTTGCTCTTTAGCCTTTTCTTCTGCAGCCTTCAAGCATTTCACAATAACAGTAGCAGCTTCAGCTCTTGTTACATTATTCTTAGGTTTGAATGTGTTGTCAGGATATCCTTTAACAAATCCTAATTCAACAGCTTTAGCCACATACCCTGCTGACCAGCTTCCAACATCCGCTTTATCGGTAAAGCTTAACTCAGCATTTTCTGACACTTCGTACATATAAGCCTTAAGTACCATTACCACCATTTCTTCTCTGGTCATCTTGTTTGCAGGTCTGAAGGTATTATCCTCATAACCTACTATTATATTCTTTTCAACAGCTGTCTGTACGTATCCTGCAGCCCATGATGCAATATCCTTTGCATCTTTAAACTTAAGATCCGGAGTTTCTACCGGTTCAAGTCCGATTGATTTAACAATTACTACAGCCATCTCTGCTCTTGTAATTTGTGCATCAGGTCTAACAGTACCATCAGTATATCCTGCTATTATTTTCTTTGCAACCAATTCCAGTATGTTATCCTTTGCCCAGTGTGTATCAGGCAGATCACTGAAAGGATTAGCACCAGGTACATTTGTTACAACTGGCTCAGTAACAGCCGGTGTTGGTGTAGGATTTGGTGTAGCTGCTGATCCGCCCCCGGTTGTACCACCTGGTCCTCCAGGTCTTGGTCCTCCAGGATTTGATGGTCCAGGATTCGGATTCGGTAAGCTTCCGCCATAACCCAATTTCTCATCTTTCATGAATTTCTTAAAGTTGAATATCTGCTCATTTGAGTGTGAATTTATTATTGCTTCTGCTTCAACAACAAATTTATCAAATGAATCAATTCCTCTGTCGGTTAATGACTCAATACTCTGTATAAGTATATCCAACTGAGCTTTCAAAGTAGCATTCCCATCAACCTTTATATCCACCTTGTATTTATCGGTAGCGTCATCAAAGATTGTGTTACCTGTAAAGGTTTTAAGGAAATCAAGAACTTTAACAAATAAACGGAAACCTTTGTCATTGGTATAATCACCTGTAAATTCAAAGTTGATTCTTCTGAATATATCAATAAAATCGTCTGTCTTATATTTCTTATTATCAAGTTTAATTGTTTTTATTGCCTTCTCTACCTTGTCCTTATGAGCCTTAGGATAATTCGCATACGCTTTCAAAGCTTCTGTAATGTCTTGATCGCTCATTGTAAAACCTAAATACTCCTTAGCAGCTGCTACATAAGTCGAGTAGTCTGTTTTTGTAACTTTTGAAAGAACTTCGTCTACAAACTCTCTTCTTTTTGCATCCTCAAGATCAATAACCTCAAGGATAACCTTTTGAAGTGGGCTAATGGATATATCACTGTTGTCAGGTACAGGTAATGTACCAGCATATCCAACCTTCTCATCCTTTAAGAACTTCTTAAAATTGTATATTTCAATATTTGGATGAGCATTTACCACACCCTCAACATAATTAACAAAACCTTCAAAAGTAGTTATTCCTCTCATGTTTAATGATTGAACCAACTTAATTAAATCATCGAGTTCTGACGTCAAGTGTGGATTCTCAATTTTTATATCCAACTTAAATTTATTAGTTGCGTCATCATAAAAAGCATTCTTTCCTGTTACTGTATTTAAAGTATCAAATATGTAAAGGAATAATCTAATACCTTCGTTATCATAGTAATCTCCGGTAACTTCAAAGTTAATAATAGAAGCTATTCCCCAGAATTTGCTAAGATCGTATTTCTTTCCAATTTCAGGTAAATTAAAACCCTTGATACTTGTAAGAACTTTTTTCTTGTATGTATCCGGATAATATGCAAAAGACTTGAGTGCTGCTTCGATATCTGCGTCTACAATGTCAAGCTTAAGAATAGTACGGGTGTCATCCACATAATCTGCATAGTTCCCTTTATTTACTTTCTCAAGTACTTCTTTTACAAAATCCGATTTTGCTTTCTTATCAAGATCAATTGCCTTAAGGATTACTTTTTGCAATGGATCAATGTCCGCACCCATACCGTACGATACGTTGATAAACAATCCAAATACAAGAACGGTGCTCAAAACCAAACACATAATTTTACGCATGAGTTTTGTTGAATCTTTTCTCACTAAAATTCCCCCCTAGGTATAGTTACAAATTATAATAATACGCTACCACCTCTGTAACAAAGCGACAGCACATTACATCCATAGTAAACTGCCATTTATTAGCTTACTTCTGCAGATATTATAAATGTAGATCAAATGAAGTCAAAAAAACGAAGAAATAATATTTATATAGTATATACTGTTAATACAAACTGTTTGTCTTCTATATGTAGTTTTTTGAAAAACTATTAATAACATAGTAGCACAATTCATAAACTATTTCAATAGAATTTGACATATGTTCAGATAATTTTTGGTCCCAACTTTACACCACCTATAAGATGGTAGTGCAAATGAAATACAGTCTGCCCTGCTTCTTC
>Ga0208826_1001206_pt1 | contig 22566 bp, 15 predicted proteins | sample AD_UKC115_MetaG_FD_184451 | JGI IMG/M metagenome (GOLD analysis project Ga0208826, IMG submission 184451) | Active sludge microbial communities of municipal wastewater-treating anaerobic digesters from Hong Kong - AD_UKC115_MetaG (SPAdes)... | ecosystem: Engineered > Bioreactor > Anaerobic >...
AGACGCTGAGCTTGATGACGTACCTCTCCTCTCCGTCTCTTCCCTGAACGATCAGGGGAAGGGAGAGGTCCATGGGGTTCTGCAGGAGGGAGACACGGAGGGGGGGGAGGGGAACGGCCTGGGGGGATTGTTGCGGAGAGGGAGTATGGCTCCCGGGCGAAGTCGGGCGAGGGGTGGGGGGAATCGGGTGTAGGGGTTCTTCGGCGAAGATATCCTCTTCCGGTGAGGGGACCATGGCCGGGTCGATCCCTTCGGAGAGGGGGAAGATCTCTTCGAAAGGCTCCTCCTGAGAGGGGCCGGAAGCCTCTTCTTCCTTGGCCAAGGGGAAGACCGAGGAGTCAAGTTCCGACTTCGTCGACGGGTAGAGTAGGGCGACGTCGATCTCATCCACCGGAGAGATCTCGGGAATCGGCTCCCTCTCGAAGGTCGGTTCCTCCCTGACGATCGGGGCCGCGGGACGCGGGGGAGTCAGGGGCTCATCGAAGACCGGGGGAGTGAAGAGGGCTTCGTCCTCGGAGGGGTTCAGGGGGAGGGCCAGGGCATCCTCCTCCTCTTTGATCATCTCCTTGTCGAAGATGACCGTGTCGTCGCTGGACAGGTTCAGGTTCTGGAACCGATACCTCTCCTTGACGCTCTGAAAGGCCAAGATCAGAGTACTCTTGAGCGTCTCCACGACCCTCTCGCCGGTGACCGCGGAGGTCTCAAAGTACTGGGAGCCGAAGAGGTTGAGCTCCTTGTTCAGAGTCGGAACCGGAAGGACCTCCGGAAGATCTCTCTTGTTGTAGGCGAGAACGATGGGAATCTTGGCGGGGTCGAGGTTGTTGACCTTAAGGTTCTTCACCAGACTGCTCATGCTGTCCTTGTTGGCCTGCATGGCCTGGGGTTGGGAGTCGGCGACGAAGATTACGGCGTCGGTTCCCTGCAAGACCATCCTGCGGGTCTTCTCGTAGAAGACTTGCCCGGGGACGGTGTAGAGCTGAATACGGGTATTGAAATCTCCGATCTTTCCTCCGGAGATGGGGAGAAAGTCGAAGAAAAAAGTTCGGTCGCCTTCAGTGGCGATGGTGACGATCTTCCCTTTCTTCTTCTCCGGGAGGTGCTCGAAGATATACTTCAGGCTCGAGGTCTTGCCTGAGAGCCCAGGCCCGTAGTAAACGACCTTTATGGTCATCTCTTTGAGGGGGTAGTTGATCAGCGCCATCTATTCTCCTCCCTTGTAGAGATGAGAATAACACGTCTTATTCCAAGGGGTCAAGTACGGTCCGCCCCCATGAGCCGTGCGAGGAGCCTGCACCACCCTGTGGGGGAGGAGGCTCCGTCCCTGTCCGGGGCCGGGAGGCTCTCGCGGAAAGAGAGAAGCTTGTTCAACAGCTTCTCGCCCTTGACCCCGCTGTTTCTCAACTGCTTGGCCCTCCTTAGTAGCCGGGAGAGGGAGGTGTGCAGGTCGATGATCTCCTGCCGGCTCCAGGGAAGGTCGTGGCTGGAGAGGTAGATGGTCTCCGGCGGTTGGCCGTCGATGAAGGACTTGCCGAAGCGGACCAGGTAGCTCTCCAGAGTCTTGGGGGTCAGAGGGAAAGGGGAGGGGTAGAGGAGGTCTCCCAGGTGGATGACCTTCAGGTCCGGGAAGAGGAGGGCCATGTCGTCGCTCCCATGCCCTCCGGGGAAGGGAAGGAGAACCACCCTCTGGCCGGCGAAGAGAAACTCCGTAGGGGAGGTGACCAGAACCATGGGAAGGCCTTCGGCGGGGCTGGGGGCCTGGCGCCGGGTGCCGAACATGTGCTCCTTGGTCAGGAGCTCTCGCGTCTCCGGGCGGGCGATGATCACCACCCCTTGAGATCCGTAGAGGGGGTTGCCGTCGGTGTGGTCCCAGTGGAAGTGGGTGTTGACGACCAGGCGGACCCGATGGTGGGGGAGGGAGGAGAGGGCCGCCTCGGCCTCCTTGAAGAACTCCTTCATCGGCGTGTCCACCAGGAGAAGCCCATCATCTCCCTCCAGGACGACGTCGTTGCACTCCGGAGTAATTAAGAGGGAGAGGCCTCCCCGGATGTGTTGGAGCCTGGTGGGCTGTTCGGCGGAAAGAGAGACGAGAGCGAAGAGAAACATAAGGAGAGAAGAGAGCGCTTTCCTGTTCACTGGAGCCTCCGTAGAGGAGATCATACCACATCCGGCGGGAAGGGTGAAAAAGCCTCTTCCCCTTTCTCCTGGGCGTCTCCTTTGCTATGATCTCAGCAGAGAGATTCCTTCGAGGAGGCCCTATGACAAGAGTGCTTGTGCTCTACTACTCCCTCTACGGACACGTGCATGCCCTGGCCGGGGAAGCCGCCGCCGGGGTTGCCGAAAACGGGTGCCAGGCGTTGGTGAGGCGGGTTCCGGAGACCCTGACCCCGGAGGTTTTGCAAGCCCTGGGAGCGGCGGCGTTTCAGAAAGAGTTCTCCCAGGTTGCGACGGTGACCTTGAAAGATCTGGAGGAGGCGGACGGGATTCTCTTCGGTACGCCGACCCGGTTTGGGAACATGTGTGGCCAGATGCGCCAGTTTCTGGACAGCACGGGCCAACTCTGGGCGAAGGGGGCCTTGGTGGGAAAGCCGGGAGCGGTCTTTGTCTCCACCTCCACCCAGCATGGGGGGCAGGAGACGACCATCACCTCCTTCCACACCACCCTTCTCCACCACGGCATGGTCATAGTAGGCCTTCCCTACACCTTTCAGGCTCAGACGAAGACCGACCTGGTCGAAGGGAACTCCCCCTACGGTGCCTCAACCATCGCCGGAGGAAGGGGGGAACGGACACCTACGGATGCGGAGAGAGAGGCCGCCCGTTTCTTGGGAGGCCGGGTCGCGGAGATAGCGAAAAGACTCAGAGGGTGATCACTCTGATCTTGGGGGAGAGCCTCTCCTGAAGAATCGTCTGGATGGTCATGAGGGTTCCCCTGCCGCTGCTCATACAACCTAAGCAGGCGCCGCTGTAGCGGATATAAACCTCTACGGTTTCGGGGTTCTCCTTGACGTCCACGACCTCTAGGTCGCCTCCGTCCCTGGAGAGGAGGGGGCGGACCTCCGCCTCGACGATCTTCTCGATGGCCTTGAACTTCCTCACCAAGGGGAGGGCGGGAAAGCCACCCTCTGTCTCCGCCTTCCTGAGGCCCTCCCTCTCCATGGCGGCCCGGGTGTCCCTGAGAATGTCCACGAGGTAGTACTTCTTCTTCTCGTGGCCCCCCGGTTGAACGCAGGATTTGCAGAAGGCTCCGGCCTTGGTGAAGCGGGTGATCTCCTCGACGGTCTTGAGGTCGTTGATCCGGATGACGTCCTGAACGGTCTTGAGGCTGACCCTGGCGCATTCGCAGACGATCTCTTCCTTTTCGAGTTCCCTGGAATCTACGCCCTTGTAGATGGCGGCGGCCCGTTTGATGACATCGTAGGCCATGACACTGCAGTGCATCTTCTGAGGGGGAATGGCGGGTTCGTCCTCCTTATCCCTCAGGTGGAACTCGATGTCCACGTTGGTGATCTTCACGGCCTCGTCGACGGTCTTCCCGATGCAGAGTTCGGCCATCAGGTCGCTGGAGGCGATGGCGGTGCCGCAACCGAAGCTCTTAAACTTAGCGTCCACGATGGTGTCGGTTTTTGGGTCGACGAGCCAGAAGAGTCTGACGGCGTCGCCGCAAGCCTCCGCACCGTAGTCGGCCACGATCAGCTTGAGCTTCTTCGCGTCGGCCTCCTCCTGGGTGATGTCGCCCCTGTGACGGGGGTTGTCCATCCTGTCGCTCACCTTCTGGGAGTACTGCTCCCAGAGAGAACCGCCGATAAGATCTTTCTTAGCCATGGGTCACCTCGAACTCTGCGTATAGGTAGAAGAGATGCTTCTGAGACGTTCCACCGTGTGGACCAGGATCTCGCTTGCTTTATCGATCTCCTCTTCGGTGGTGAAACGGGAGAGGCTGAAGCGGACTCCCGTGTGGGACAACTCCTTGTCGATTCCGATCGCCAGGAAGGTGGGGTTAGGCTCCAGGGATTCCGAGGCGCAGGCGCTGCCGGTGGAGGCGGCGACGCCGTGGTGGTTCAAGTCCCAGATCAGGGCCTCCCCCTCGATTCCCCGGAAGCTGGCCAAGGTGGTATTGGGGGTGCGGGGTTGACCCTTTCCGATGACCAGGGTGTCCGGGAGGGAGAGAACGACGGATTCGAACTTGTCCCTCAGGCGGCGGACCTCCTTCTCTTCGTACTCCAGAGCATTGACGGCCAACTCCATGGCCATTCCCATGGCGACCAGGCCGGCCACGTCGAGGGTTCCCGCCCTTCGGCCGCCCATCTGTTCACCGCCGTGGAGGAGGGGAGTAAGCTTCACACCCTTCCGGATGTAGAGGCCGCCGACCCCCTTGGGGCCGTGGAACTTGTGGGCGCTGAAGGTGAGAAAGTCGACGGGTATCCTCTGGACATCCACCGGGATCTTTCCGATGGCCTGGACAGCGTCGGTATGGAAGAGGACCCCCTGCTCCTTGGTGTATTCGGCCAGCTCCTGAATGGGGAAGATCAGCCCCGTTTCGTTGTTGGCGGTCATGATGGAGACCAGTGCCGTCTTATCGGGGTCCAGGTTGGCCTTCAACGTCTCCAGGTCCACGATGCCCCGGTCGTTGACCGGGAGGGAAATCACCTCGGCGCCGACGCTCTCCAGGAAGCGGCAGGTATGGCTGACGGCGGGGTGTTCCACCTGGGTCGTGATGATCCTCTTCTTGGGGGAGTTGCGGATGATGTCGAAGTAGACTCCCTTGAGGACATTGTTGTTCCCCTCGGAGCCGCATCCGTTCACGAGGATGTCGTCCTCGTCGGAGGCGTTGATTCCCTCGTAGAGCCGATCGACGGCAATTCTAAGGTAGGGGTGAATCTCAGTCCCGAAGGTGTGCAGGGAGTTAGGGTTCCCGTAGAGTTGGGTCAGGAAAGGGTCCATCGCCTCCTTGACCTTGGGGTCCACCAAGGTGGTGGCGTTGTTGTCCAGGTAGATTCTCTCCATGAGCCCTCCCGGGAAGACCTTGTCGTGGGTCTTCCAAGAGGGAAATTATAGCGGGAAACCGGGAAAAAGGCAACCCTCAGGGCCTTCCGGATTCCAGGGAGACCCTCCCTAGGAGCTGTCCTCCCGCCGTGAGGATCTCCACGTCCACCCTCTTAAGGGGGGAAGTGGGAAGCCTGAGGGTGGACCAGAGGCGGAACCCCTCCTTGCGTCCTCCCTGAAGGGTGTAGAGGGGGGAGCGGGAGAGGACGACGCCGTCTCCGCGCCAGAGGAAGCGGACCTTCTCCTGAAGCCCCAGAGGAGCCTTGATGAACCCGAGAAAGAAGAGGCGCCCTCGGTCCGGGAGGACGTTTAAGGGCTGGGGGATGGAGAGGGGGCGTCGGGAGAGGGTTGTTCCGAAGTGGCCCTGGTGAAGCCTGAGCGGGGCCGGGGGAACCATCACCGCTCCGAACCGGGTGAGAAGGAGGAAGAAGAAGGTTGCCCCCAGGGAGAAGAGAACCTTCTCGGCGGGGGCGAAACCGGTCTTCCAGAGGGAGGTGACGAAGCCGAGGATGCCGGCGCCACAGCCGATCACCAGGGCCGTTCGGTTGGGGATTGTCCAGAGGAGAGGGAGCATCAGGTTGAGGACCACGAAGAGGGTGAAGCTGAAGAAGAGGGCCATCAAGAGTGGGCGTCGGGAGAGGTAGCGGTCGTAGACCACGTCCAAGGTGGCCAGGACCGCCGTCAGGGCGACGAGGAGGATGAAGAGGATCTGAGGTGAGCCCGGCGTCGTGCTCCCCCAGTAGAGGGGGATGCTGAAGTAGAGCAGCTGTTGGTAGAAGTTCCGGCTGACGTAGTTGATAAAGAGCCTCAGGCGGTTTCTCCATTGGGGAGAGAGCCGGTCCAGGCGTTCCAGGGAGGGGAGGAAGAGGGTCGCCCCCCAGAGGAAGAGGACGTGGAAGAGGGCGATCCTCAAGTATCCGTAGTTCTTCGTTCCCAGCCAAACCAAGGCCCCTCCCAGGAGGAGTCCATAGAAGCTGTGAAACCACCAGAGCCAAGAACCGTGGCGTTCCAGGAAAAGAGCCACCCTCTTGCTTGGGAAGAAGGATCCGAGAGAGCCCGCCATTGAGCGAGTTTAATGGAGCCCCTGGGTTTTGTCAAACCGGTCCCCCCGCAATTTTTCCCCCTCCCTGTTGTCAGGAAAGAGGGGATGTGATACTTTCGGGGAAGACGATCAGGGAAGCCGGAAGAGAGGTGGCAGACCGTAAACAACCCTAGGGTGTGGAGTCGATCTCTCTTCGGAGAGGGAGACTCTTCGCCTTCGGATTCCACTTCCCGGGAGTCTCTTTTCCGCGGCAAAGAATGGCTTTGGAAAGTGAAAAATGGAGGAGGCGTCGATGAAAAAAGCCCTTTGTTCTCTCTTGCTCTTGTTCCTTTTCCTTATCCTCTCTTCCCCTCTCCATGCGGAGGTCGAGGAGACGTATGTCAGGTTGGACGCCGATAACACGGGCTTTTATACCTGGATCGGAGGGAACAGCCGCTGGGGGAAGGTGAAGCTTTCCCACGACATCATCTACTACCCGGGCACCAACGCCTTCCAGTTCGAGATCGGTCCCTACTTCTCCCTGGGAGAGGGAAAGCTGGATATCCTGCCTATGGTGAGCCTCTTCGCCAACGATCTCGGCTCTGGGAAGATCGACTACTTTCTCCCGGAGCTCTTTCTCTACTCCACCCTGGGGAACTGGTACCTGGAGGGTTGGAACTCCCTCTACCTGGGCTTGACCAAAGAGGGAAAGGAGCTTCCCTACTTCTACGGCCGTTACTTCGCCCTGTATAAGGTGACTTCTTGGGTCTCCCTGGGGCCCCAAGTGGAGCTGACTCTTGACATGGCTGATGAAGCAGAGAAGACCCTCTCCTCTCTACAGCTTGGGGGGGCCCTCAGCTTTCCTTATGGAAAGGGCAACACGATGCTTCTCTTTCTTGGAGCCGAGACGAAAGGCGACACAAGCTTCGCCTGCCGCGTCTCTTTTACCCATTATTTTTAAGGAAAGCCCGGGAAAACCAGGGGGAACCGTCGGCCTTCGTTCCGCCGGTCCCCTTGACAAGAGAGGGGGATTTTGTTATTTCTGACATGTGGTATTCATAAACTATGCGACTAGACAGATTTCCGTAAAGATCGTTTATTACGGTCCCGGGCTGAGTGGAAAAACAACAAACCTCCATTATGTCTACCAGAAAACCGATCGGAAGGATCGGGGAGAACTGGTCAGCCTCGATACCGATACCGAAAGAACCCTCTTCTTCGATCTCCTCCCCATGGAGGTCGGCAAGATCGCCGGTCTCGCCACGAAGATTCAGCTCTACACGGTTCCCGGTCAGGTTCACTACAACACGACCCGTAAACTGGTCCTGAAAGGGGTCGACGGGGTCGTCTTCGTCGTCGATTCTCAAGCTCCTCTCTTAGAGGCCAACAAGGAGAGCTTCCGCAACCTTCTTGAGAACATGGCGGAGGACCACATCCGTATCGAGAAGATCCCCTTGGTCTTTCAATACAACAAGAGGGATCTCTCCAACGTCCTTCCCCTGGACACGTTGAACTCGATCTTCAACCCCAGAAACCTCGCCTATTTCGAGGCCTCGGCGATCAAGGGCGAAGGGGTCTTCGAAACCTTGAGGGAGATCACGCGCCAGACCCTGGGGTCCGTCAAGGGCAGCCTTCTGGAGGCCGAGAAGCGGAGGGAGAAGTCCCCCTCCGATTCGGTCACCCTCACCGAGGTCCAGAGACGCCTGGCGAAGCGGGACCAAACTCCTCCGGAACCGGAACCGGTCCCTCCTTTCCCTCCCCAGAGCGATGTCGTCGCCCCTGTGAGCGAGGATGCGCCTCTCCCGACGGCGGAACCGGTGGTCGTCCCCTCCGAGGAGCCCGTGCAGGCCCCTCTGACTCTGGACGAGCCTCTTCCGGTTGTCGAACCCGAGGCTCCTCAGATGCCGGTCCTCGCCCTGAGCGAAGAGATCCCCTTCGAGGCCCCTCCCGTCGTTGAGGCTCCGCAAGAGGAGGCTTCCGTTGTGGCCGATGAGGTTGTAGAAACCGCGGAACTCCCTCTCCCCCCCCAAGAAGAGGGCGACGAGGCGGTCGCCGAAGCCCCGATCTTCTTTGAAACCCCTACGGAGAAGCCCGAGGAAGAGGCGGCGTCCGATACGAAGGCCACTCCCTCCAGCGGGCCTGCCGTTGCCGGGAAGAAGGGCGGCAGGGAGAAGCAACACCGCCAGGAAGAGGGTTCGGTAAAGAAGGAAACCCATGAGGATAGCCCCTCCGCCAAAGAGACCATTGCCGAAACCCGTTCGACGGAAGAGAAGAGAAGCTCCCTGAAGGAGCTGACCTTGAAGATTCCCATCGATGTCTACGAAGGTTCCGATTTTCTTTGGCTTCAGTTCAGTGACGAAGGAGGCAAGGTGATTAAGAAGTGGAAACTCTCTAAAGATAAGATCTCCGACGGCGGTTCCCTCGGCCTGGAGGTCAACTTCAAGGTGGAATGAAGATCCGCTCTGGGGCCGTTCTTCTCCTGGGCGTCCTGCTGGTCACGGCGGCCTGTTCGACACCCCCCGCCAAGACCGAGGTCAAACCCTCTCAAAGCCCTCTGCAGGTGATGGCGCACAACGCCGAACTCCTCGTCGACCAAGGGGAGAAGCTCTTTGTGGACCGGGAGTACTCCTCGGGCCGTGAGAAGATGGACGAGGCCATGGAGCTCTTCCTCCAGGCGCCGGAAGAGTGGAAGGGGCGCCAAGAGTACCGGCAGTTTCTCAACAGGTTGACCGCCCGGGTGGCCGATCTCGAAGAGGGTGTCGACGATGGGAACGATCCGGAACTCCTGATCAGCGACAACTCCCTGATCAAGCTCTCCCCCAACGAGAGCCGCTCTCTCATGGGGAAGGTGGAGAAGGAGATCAAGGCGATTCACAGCTCCATTCCCATCGAGCTCAACGAGAATGTCACCAACGCTCTCTCGGCCTACACGACCCGCTTTCGGGATTCCGTCTCCCGGGGGCTGGAGAGGTGCGGCAAGTACCTCCCCATGATCAGGTCCGTGATGGCGGAAAACGGGTTGCCCGAGGATTTGGCGGTTCTGCCCCTTCTGGAGAGCAACTACATCACCAGGGCCACCTCTCGAGCCTCGGCCCGTGGGCTCTGGCAGTTCATGAAGGGGACCGCCCTTCTCTACGATCTTGACGTCAACTGGTGGCTCGACGAACGGTGTGATCCCGAGAAAGCGACTCAGGCGGCGGCTCAGCACCTGAAACACCTCTACGCCAAGTTCAACGACTGGTACCTCGTCCTGGCCGCCTACGACGCGGGAGAGGGCAAGATCGAGCGGACCCTGCAGAAGATCAACGGGACAACCTTCTGGGATCTCTCCAAGTCCCAGTACCTCAAGCGGGAGACCATGAACTATGTTCCCGCCTTCCTGGCCTTGTTGATCATCTTCAAGGATCCGGCGAACTTTGGTTTTCAGCCGCCCTCTGAGGCGCCCTGGGAGTACAAGAGGGTCGAGATTCCCGCCCCTGTGGACCTCTCCCTGGTGGCCCAGCATCTGGATGTCTCTCCGGAAGAGGTTCAGGATTTCAACCCCGAACTCGTCCACTCCATGACCCCGTACTACCTCAAAAGTTACAGCCTCAAGGTTCCGGCCTCAGCTTCCGATGAAGTTTTGGAGAGGCTCAAGACCCTTCCTGTGACCAAGCGTGTCGCCCTGAGGCACCACACCGTGAAGAGGGGGGAGACCATCTCCCGCATCGCCAGGAAGTATGGAACCTCCGTCTACTCGCTTCAGAGCCTGAACAAGATCTCCTCCCGAAAGCTGAAGAAGGGGGAGGTCCTCCTGATCCCGGCTCGGGAAGAGAGAGGCGTCACCCGGGCGCCCACGGAGAAACGGCTGGCCTCCACAAAAGTGAAGCGTTCCACCAAGGGTGGCAAGAAGGGCGCGGCCAAACCTGTGGTTTACAAGGTGAAGAGCGGCGACAACCTCTTCAGTATCTCCCGCCGTTACAGAGTCACCGTCGAACAGATCCAAGCTTGGAACAACCTTAAGAACAACAGAATCCGCCGCGGCGACAACCTTCTGATCTACCTCTGATCCTCCTGAGGGAGGAAGGGGGCGTTCTCGGCGGAGGAGGGGAGGGGGGATGGCCTCCACTGTTCTCAGTTGTACCTTCGAAGGGATCGAATCTGTTGCGGTTTCCATTGAGGCGGACCTCTCCAAGGGGTTACCCGCCTTTCAGATCGTCGGGCTTCCGGAACAAGCGGTCCGGGAGAGCCGGGAGAGGGTCCATACGGTTCTGAAGAACCGAGGTTGGTCCCTTCCTCTACCCAAGATACTGGTGAATCTCGCGCCGGCGGACCTGAAGAAGGGGGGGAGCCACTACGATCTTCCCATCGCCTTGGCCCTCCTCGTGGAGGGGGGAAGGCTGGATGCCCAGAGGGTCAACACCGCGCTCATCCTGGGGGAACTCTCCCTGGAGGGGGAGATCCGGGGAGTCTCGGGGGTCCTCTCCGCCGCCCTCCTGGCCAAGAGCCTCCAGAGGGTGCTGGTCATCCCCTGGGAGAACAGGCACGAGGCCTCCTTGGTGGAGGGGGTGACGGTGGTCCCCTTGAGAAGCGCTTCGGAGGCGGTATCCTATTTTAACGGGGAGTATCTCCCTTCCCCGGTTGAGGCCTTGCCCTGGCAACCCGAGGAGGGGGAGGAGGATTTCGCGGAGGTGGCGGGTCAGTACAGGGCCAAACGGGCTCTGGAGGTGTGCGCCGCGGGAGGGCACAACCTTCTGATGGTGGGACCTCCTGGGGCCGGTAAGTCGATGCTGGCCCGAAGAATCCCCACCGTTCTTCCCCGGATGAGCCGGGAGGAGATCATCGAAACGACGCGGATCTACAGCGCCGCAGGGCTCTTGGAGCGGGGAGGATACATCAGGAAAAGGCCCTTCAGGGCTCCCCACCATACGGTCTCCGACGTGGGGCTCATCGGCGGAGGACAATCGGTTCGGCCGGGGGAGATCAGCCTCGCCCACCACGGCGTTCTCTTCCTCGACGAACTCTCGGAGTTTCGGCGTTCCACCCTCGAAGTCCTGCGCCAGCCCTTGGAAGATAAGTTCGTCAGCATCGTGCGAGCCTCCTTGAGGGTGATCTTTCCCTGCCGCTTCATCCTGGTCGGGGCCATGAACCCTCCCAGCGAATCGCTTTTCGGCTCTCCCAGCCCTCTCCTTTGGGGACGTCGCTTCTCTTCAAGGCTCTCCAAACCCCTCCTGGACCGGATTGACATCGTCCTCGAAGTCCCCCGTGTCGAGGTCAGGGAGCTGAGGGGGACGGTGGGAAGGGAGAGCTCCCAGAGAATCCGTGAGCGGGTCGAGAGGGCGAGGGAGATCCAGCGGGAGCGTTTTGGTACCCCTCTGAAGGGGAACGGAGAGATGGGGAAGCGGGAGCTGAGACTCTACGCACCTCTGGGGACGAAGGAGGAGTTGCTCCTCCAGGAAACGGTGGAAAAGTACCGTTTGACCGCCAGGAGCTACGACAAGATCATCCGTTTAGCCAGAACCGTGGCGGATCTAGAGGGGGAAGAGAGGATCGGCGAAAACCACCTTGCAGAGGCTCTCCAATACCGTCTGTACGAGGAGAGCCTCTTCTGTTGAAGGGGTTGTTTACTCTCCGTTCTTCTTGAGGGCGTCTGCGAAGAGATCCCCCATGGTGGTCTTGCGGGAGGCGCGGGCCTCCTCAACCACCTGACGGCTCATCTTCACATCGTCTTCTTCCGCGGGAGCGGGCTTCTCGATAGAGAGGGAGAGCCTGCGGCTGGTAAGGTCCATTTCCTGAAGCTGAACGGATACCTCTTGGCCGATCGCGAGAACCTCTTTGGGGTGAGAGACCCTCTTCTCCGTTCCCATACGGGAGACATGGAGCAGGCCTTCCACTCCAGGGATCAGCTGAACGAAGGCGCCGAATTTCTCCATTCGGACGACCTTGCCGGGGAGGAAGTCGCCGACCTTAAAACGGTGGGAGAAATCATCCCAGGGGTCTTCCTGGAGGGCCTTGATGCTGAGGGAGAGACGTCTCTCTTCGGGACGGATCTCTTTGATCAGGACCTTGACCTGCTGACCGACGGTTAAGAAGTCGGAGGCCTTGGAAACCTTCTGGTGAGAGATTTCGGAGACATGGACCAACCCCTCGACTCCGCCGATATCCACGAAGGCGCCGTAGTCTTTCAGGGAGGTGACTTTCCCCTCTTTTTCGTCGCCTTTCTGAAGGGTCTTCCAAACCTCTTCTTCCAGGCGCTTCTCTTCCTGGACAAGAAGCTCTCTGCGGCTGACCACGATATTCCGGCCCATCTCTTCGAACTGGGTGATCAGGAAGGGGTAAGACCGGCCGATGTGGGACTGAGGATCCTGGCAGTAGCCTCTCTCCATCTGAGAGAAAGGACAGTAGGCTCTCATCCCCATCATGGTGATTTCGAATCCGCCCTTGTTGGTGCCTTTGACTTTTCCATCAACGGCCATGTGAGCTTCGAAGGCCTCTTTCAACGTGTTCAAAGTGGCGTTCTTGGTGCTGTCACCGGTGTCGGCGAGCATTGTCGGACGACGGGAGCAGGTGAAGAGGGAGTCTCTGAAAGACGTGGGGTAAACGGTGATGCTCTCGCCGGCGAGAAGGGCCTTTTGGTCCTCTTCGGTGAGTTCAATCTTGGAGATGACGCCTTCGAAACGCTGGCCCAGGTCCAGGTAGAAGGAATCTTTGGCTTTGGAGATCAGCTTGGCTTCGACTCTTTCGCCAAGGTTAATTCGGCTCCTCTTTTGAAAGGTGGCCTCTGCGGCCTGGAGCCAGTCCTGGGACGGATTCTCGTTGTTTTTCATCGGTATTCGACCTCTTATAAGAGTGGGAAAACGTAAGGGGTGATTCTATTACGAGAAGCCTCTCTTGTCAACCTTGGAGGCGCCCCTTCTTCATCGGTGGATGGGTGGCCTCTCCTCTCCCCTTGAGCCCACACCGTTCCTCTGACGGAGGAAGGGCCGGGGAAAGGTGAAAGGGGAGGAGAAAAAAAAACGGCGAAGGGCTCGGAAAACCTTCTTCTCCGCGCCCCTCCCTGTCGATCTCCTCCCCCTGGGAAGAAAAATAACTCTTTTGTCTCGACTTTTTCCCCAAAATCCTCTATCATTGCGCGGGTTTTCGATGGCTAGGCCCGATGGTCCCCGGCCGTTGCCGGACGGGTTGAGCCTCCGCTGAAGAACCGTTTAGGCCTTGAGGGGTGTGAACATGCGCCGGGACGATGTCAAGAAGGTTCTCATCGTAGGGTCCGGTCCGATCGTGATCGGGCAAGCCTGTGAGTTCGATTATTCCGGAACCCAGGCGTGTAAAGCGCTTCGTGAGTTGGGTTACTCCGTTGTCTTGGTCAACTCCAACCCCGCCACCATCATGACCGATCCGGCCATGGCGGATGCCACCTACGTGGAACCCCTCAACAGGGAGCGGCTGGAGGAGATCATCGCCCTGGAGAGGCCGGACGCCCTTCTTCCCAACCTCGGCGGTCAGACCGGGCTCAACATGGCCCAGACCCTCCATAAGGCGGGGATCTTGAAGCAGTACGGCGTGAGGGTCATCGGGGTGAACCTGGAGGCCATCGAGAGCGGAGAGGACCGGGAGCTCTTCAAGAAGACCATGGCGGGGCTGGGAATCGCCACCCCCCGCTCCGGGATCGCCTCCTCCATCGACGAGGCCGAAAGAATCGCCTGTGAGCTCGGCTTTCCCGTCATCGTCCGCCCCGCCTACACCATGGGTGGATCCGGGGGAGGGTTCGCCTATAACCGGGAGGAGCTGGTTACCATCGCCGGCCGCGGCCTGAGCCTCTCTATGACCCGTCAGCTCCTGATCGAGGAGTCGATTCTCGGGTGGGAGGAGTTGGAGGTGGAGGTCGTACGGGATGAGAAGAACCGGATGGTCTCGGTCTGTTTCATCGAAAACATTGATCCCGTGGGCATCCATACGGGAGACTCCTTCTGCGTGGCCCCCATGCTGACCGTCGACCCGGCCTTGGTCAAGAGACTGGAAACCATGGCCTTCCGGATCGTGGAGACCATCGGGATCGTCGGGGGAACCAATGTCCAGTTCGCCCACGATCCCGGGAGCGGCCGGGTTGTGATCATCGAGATCAACCCACGGACATCCCGCTCCTCCGCCCTCGCCTCCAAGGCGACGGGTTTCCCCATCGCCCTGATCTCCGCCAAACTCGCCGCAGGCCTCACCCTGGACGAGATCCCCTACTGGAGGGAGGGGACCCTGGACCGGTATACCCCTTCCGGGGAGTATGTGGTGCTCAAGTTTGCGCGGTGGGCCTTCGAGAAGTTCCGGGGTGTGGAGAACAGGATTGGGACCCAGATGAAGGCCGTAGGGGAGGTCATGTCCATCGGGAAGAGCTACAAGGAGGCTCTGCAGAAGGCGGTCAGGAGCCTGGAAATCGGCCGCTACGGCCTGGGCTTCGCCGCCGGCTACAACGACAAGAGTCTACCGGAGCTTCTGGAGGCCCTGAAGACCCCCGGCAGCGACACCCACTTCCTCATCTACGAGGCTCTCAGGAAGGGGGCCTCTCCGGAACGGGTCAGCGCCATCACCTCGATCAAACTCTGGTACCTTCGGCAGATGAAGGAGCTCGTGGACCTGGAAGAGGAGATCCTCGCCTACCGAGGGGGAACCTTGCCGGACGACCTTCTGCTCAGGGCCAAGAGGGATGGCTTCTCCGACAGGTACCTCGCCCAGATCCTCGATCTGACCGAGAAGGGGCTTCGGGAGCGGCGGGAGGCGTTGGGACTCGTGGAGGGATGGCATGCGGTTCCCGTCAGCGGAGTCGAGGGGAAGGCCTACTACTTCTCCTCCTACGCCTCCGCGGATACCCTGAAGTTGGAGCCCGGCGGAAAGAGGGTCATGATCCTCGGCGGAGGGCCGAACCGGATCGGCCAGGGAATCGAGTTCGATTACTGCTGTGTCCACGCGGCCATGGCGCTCAGAAACATGGGCTACGAGACGATCATGGTGAACTGCAACCCCGAGACGGTCTCCACCGACTACGATACCTCGGACAGGCTCTACTTCGAACCCTTGACCGTGGAAGATGTCCTGCAGATCTATCGTAAGGAGAACCCTCTCGGGGTGATCGTCCAGTTCGGAGGTCAGACGCCCCTCAACATCGCCCGGGAGCTCTCCGAGGCAGGGGTGAGGATCCTGGGAACCTCCATCGATTCCATCGATATGGCGGAGGATCGGGACCTCTTCCGCCGGAAGATGGAGCGTCTGGGGATTCCCATGCCCGAGTCCGGGATGGCCGCGGGGATCGACGAGGCCCTCGACGTGGCGGCTCGGATCGGCTACCCCCTCATGGTCCGCCCCTCCTTTGTCCTCGGGGGTCGTGGAATGGCGGTCCTCTACGACGAGAAGATGCTTCGGGAGTATGTGGCCGCCGCCGTCGGCGTCACCCCCGACCGTCCCCTGCTCCTGGACAGGTTCCTCCACAACGCCATGGAGTGCGAGGCCGATGCGGTCAGCGACGGCGTGGATGTCTACATCCCTTCGGTGATGGAGCACATCGAACAGGCGGGGGTCCACTCCGGGGATTCCGCCTGCCTGATCCCTCCCCAGGGGATCGGGGAGGAGAACCTCGAGAAGATCCGGCTCTACACCAAGACCATCGCCCATGAGCTGGGGGTCTGCGGCCTGATGAACGTTCAGTATGCCATCGAGGAGGGAAGGGTCTACGTGCTGGAGGCGAATCCCAGAGCCTCCAGGACGGTCCCCCTGGTCTCCAAGGTCTGTGGAATCTCCCTGGCCGCCATGGCCACCGAGGTGATGCTGGGGAGAAGGCTCAGGGAGATGAGCCTTCCCCAAGGGGAGGTTTCCTACGTGGGGGTGAAACAGCCGGTCTTCCCCTTCGACAAGTTCCCCGAGGTCGATCCGGTCCTGGGGCCGGAGATGCGCTCCACCGGCGAGGTCCTGGGAATGGCCGACAACTTGGGCTTAGCCTTCTTCAAGGCCCAGGAGGGGGCGGGCGCCAGGCTCCCGCGGTCGGGAGCGGTTCTGGTCAGCCTCTCCGAGAAGCCCGAGGAGGCGGTCCTGGTGGCGGAAGAGTTCTACCGTTTGGGCTTTAAGCTCTACGGAACCGAGGGGACCGCCTCCTTCCTCTCCCTCCGGGGGGTGCCCACGGAGAGGGTGGACAAGATCAACCAGGGGCGTCCCAACGTCTTGGACCTGATCGTGAACAGGGAGGTCTCCCTGGTCATCAACACCCCCTCTCCCCGGAGAGACTCCTTGGCCGACGATGCCTCGATCCGGAAGGCGGCCATCAAGTACGGGGTTCCCTACATGACGACCCTGGCGGCCGCTCACGCCTCGGCCTTAGGAATCGCCGCGGCCCGCCGTGGGGGAGGGGGGGTGAGATCCCTTCAGGAGTACCATCGGGAGCTGAAGTAGCCCCTCAGAGAGCCTCGGGCCGTGAGAGAAGGCGGCGGAGACTCTCCAGGTTCCGGACCGCCCCGCCCCGGTAGTGGTTGTTCCCGGCGATGAAGACCTTGGAGAGGTTCCGGGGGAGGCTCCTGATCTTCAGGGCGATCTCCTCCAGCTCCCGGAGGCTGTAGTCGTAGTCGTACCGGCTGTCCCGTCCCTCCCCGGAGAACCAGGAGGAGGCGTTGCGGCCGTGGAGCCGGAAGTAGGCGGCCCCCTTCCCCGTGGCGTAGTCGGTGAGGGGAGGGTTGAGGGAGAGGTCGGGAAGGTCGACGTTGGTCCAGATCCACTCCCGGGAGCGGAAGAGGTCGAGGACCTCCGGACGCTCCCAGCTCCTGTGCCTGAACTCCACCGCTAGTGTCTGGCCCGGGAAGAGCTCTGCGGTTCGGGTGAGCCGGAGCGCGTTCTCCCGGCTCCAAGAAAAACTGTAGGGGAACTGGAGGAGGAGGCCGGCGAGACGCCCGGATTCGGCCAGAGGAGAGATCCCCTCCAGGAAGAGGCCGGCCTGGCTCGGGTCGAAGGGCCCTTCATGGGAAAAGCTCTTGTGAAGTTTGACCCAGAAGAGGAAGCTCTTCAGGGGACGGGTCTGTTCGACCCAACCTTGACAAAGGGAGGGCGTCGGAATCCGGTAGAAGGTGGTGTTCACCTCCACGAAGTCAAAGCGGTCAGCTATGAAGAGAAGGGGCGAGAAGCCTCGGGGTTTGGGGTTGGGGTAGACGGTTCCCTTCCAGTCGGGGTGCTCCATCCACAGGGGCCGTAGAGGTAGGGGCTCTCCATCAGGTGAGGCCCAGCGCGGCGGCCTCGTTCTCCATCCTCTCCCGGAGGGCGTCGGCCAGAAGGAAGGCCTGCTCGTAGGGTTGAGGCTTGGTCAGGTCGACCCCCGCCTCCCTCAGGAGCCTGAGGGGGTAGTCTCTCCCTCCGGACTTGAGAAGGCCCAGGTAAGCCTCCCTCTCCTCCTCTCCGCCCTGGAGGATCGACCTCGTAAAGGCCGAGGCGGCGATGTAACCGGTGCTGTACTGGTAGACGTAGAACCGGTAGTAGAAGTGGGGGATTCCCGACCACTCGTGACGGATGAAGTCGCCCACCTCCATCACCCCCCGATCCACTCCGTAGTAGGAGCGGGTGAGCTCAAGGTAGAGGTTGTCCAGGAACTCGGCAGTCAGGGTTCCTCCCTCCTCAACCTTACGGTGGATTTGCAACTCGAAATCGGCGAAGAGGGTCTGGCGGACCACGGTGGCCCGGAACCTCTCCAGCGCCTGGTCCAGCAGGAAGAGCTTGAAGAGGGGAGGGGTCGTGGGGTTCTCCAGGAACCCTTGAAGGAGGAGGGACTCGTTCAGGAGGCTGGCGATCTCCGCCAAGAAGATCGGATACCCCGAGGTGGGCTGGGGCTGGTGTCTGTTGGCCAGGGAGGAGTGGAGGGCGTGACCCAACTCGTGGGCCATGGTGGAGACCGCGTCGAACTCCCCGGAGAAGTTGAGCAGGACGTAGGGGTGGTGGTCGTAGACCGAACCGTTACAGTAGGCTCCGGAACGTTTGTTCTTGTTGGGGTAGCGGTCCATCCACCCCTCTTGGAAGGAGGATTTCAGGAGGGTGGTGTACTCATCTCCCAGGGGGGCCATGGAGCCGACCACCATCTCCCGGGCCTTCTCCCAGGAGAAGACCATCTCGGCTTGGGGCACCGCAGAGGCGTAAAGATCCTCGTAACGGAGGCCTTCAAGCTTCAGCAGGCGTTGTTTCAGCCCGAGGTACCGGTCCAGGACGGGGAGGTTCTTCTTCACCGATTCGATCAGCCGGGAGTAGACTTTCCTATCGATGGCGTTGGAAAAGAGGGCCTCCTCGAGACAACCGGGGAAGCGTCTTGCCCTGGCCTCAAAGAGATGGTGCTTGACAGCTCCGTCCAGGAGGGAGGCGAAGGTATTGCGGAAACGCCCCCGGTTCTCCCAGTAGCCGCCCATGGCGCGGATTCGGTTCTCCCTCTCCTTGTCCCCCCTGTAACGGAGGTAGGCTCCATGGGTGAGGGGGAGGGTCGTCCCGTCCACCAGGGTGAGGGAGGAGGGGGGGATCTCCACGTCGTTGAGCTGTTCGGCCGCCTTCTCCGGGGTCTCCGAGAAGAGGTGGGCCGAGGAGAGAAGCCTCTCCTGGGGTGTGGAGAGGATGTGGGGGGCTCGGCGGAAGAGGTCCTCCAACATGTGCTTGTAGGGGGCAAGGGCGGGAGTCTCTTCGAGGTAACCTTGGACTCTCCCCTTTCCCGTTCTCAGGAGGGCCGGCTCCAGGAAGGCCATGGTGGTGCTCCAGAGGGTCGCCAGGGTCTCCGCCGCCCCTTGGGCCTCCCGGGACTTCGGCTCCGCCAGGTCGGTGTCCGATTGAAAGTGGGCGTAGGCGTATACCCTCTCGAACCGTTTCTCTAAGGCTGTCAACGCCTCCAGGTAGGCGGCAAGGGCCTTCTCTGAGAGGTTCCATCCCGCCGGGGGAGGGGCGAAGGAGAGGATGGACTTCTCAAGAAGCCTCCTCTCCTCCTCCCAATCCTTCCATGAAGGGAAGAGCTCTTCGATGCGCCACTTCCAGGAGTCGGGAATCTCCCGCCTCTCCCTCTCGGTCAAGGCGGTGAACTCTTCACGCTTGAGGGGTTCTTGAACAGAAGGGCTCTCTCTCTTCACGGTCGGTGCTTCCTCCTTCAGGGGTGAACCCTGGTGCCCTCGGTTCCGTCCAGGGCCTCGGCGATGTGGAGCGAGTCGGTGATGATGGCGGTTCCGCCAGTCTTTCTGGCGAACTCCACGGCCGCTTCGATCTTGGGACCCATGGACCCGGGAGGGAAGTGCCCCTGCCGGTAGTACTCCTCCATCTCATGGGCGGAGATGTCCAGAAGCTTCTTCTCTTCGGGCTTCCCGAAGTTGATGCACACGTGGGGAACTCCGGTGAGAAGGAAGAAATGGGTCGCCTCGACGTCCAAGGCCAGGAGGCAGGAGGTGCGGTCCTTGTCGATAACGGCGTCCACCAACTCGAAGGTGTTGTCACCCTTCCGGATGACCGGAATGCCCCCTCCTCCACCGGCGATGATCACGTTGGCGGTCTTGAAGGCATCGCGGATGGTTGGTCCTGCGAAGATCTTGATGGGTTGGGGGGAGGGAACGACCCGACGGTACCCACGGCCGGAATCCTCTTTGACGATCCAATCCGGGAAGGTATGGGAGAGCTCCTTGGCCTCCTCTTCGGTGTAGAAGGGTCCCACCGGTTTGGTGGGGTTGTTGAAGGCCGGGTCGTCTCCGCCCACCTCGACCTGGCTGACGATGGTCAAGACTTCCAGGTCCGGCTTCTCCTTGTTTATGGTGTTGATGATGGCCAACTCCAGAAGGGTCCCAATCTCCGCTTGGGTAACCGCGTCGCAGAGGGCGAGGTTCAGGGGCGGGAGGTTCTCCTTCATGCCGGCCAGTTGTTTCAGGTATGAGACTCCTACCTGGGGGCCGTTTCCATGAACGACGACTACGTGAAACTTCCGTTGAACGAGGATACGGATCAGTTCAGCGGCCTGGTAGGCTCGCTTCATCTGCTCTTCAAGAGGGCTGCGGCCGTCGGAAAGGGCGTTTCCGCCGATAGCGACCACGGCGATCTTCTGTCTCTCCATGAGGTGTCATCTCCTTGTGAAGCGTATTTGGGCAGAAAAAAATAAAAAACTATTATATCAAAAAAGGCCTGTAGAGGGCAAGGAAGAGCCGTAAGCGCGGGGGAGGCGGGGTCGGAGCCCTTTCTTTTGACAAGGAAGTTTCGCTTTGGTATGATCTCGCCAATCTTAAATGGTAACTACCGATGGGAGGTATCCCGAATGTCGTTAAGCACTCTCTTTCTTCTCGCCCCTCTGGGTTCGATGATGGCCCTTGTCTTCGCTTTCTACTTCTACAAGGACATGGTCCGGAAAGACCCGGGGACGCCGGAGATGCAGAAGATCGCCGGCTACGTGAAAAAGGGCGCCCTGGCCTATCTGAAGCGCCAGTATAAGGTCGTCTCTATCGTCTTCGTCGTTGTCTTCTTCATCTTCGCCTTCATGGCCTACGTCCTGGGCACCCAGAACGGGTGGGTCCCCTTCGCCTTCCTGACCGGGGGCTTCTTCTCCGGTTTGGCCGGCTTCCTGGGGATGTGGACGGCCACGTCGGCCTCCAACCGGACCACCGCGGGCGCCAAGCATTCGCTGAACAAGGGCCTTCAGGTCGCCTTCCGCTCGGGAGCTGTCATGGGACTGGTTGTCGTGGGCTTGGCGCTTCTGGACATCTCTCTCTGGTTCGTCATCCTGCGCCACTTCATCCCCGACAGCGCCGAACAGCTTGCGGTGATCACCACCACCATGCTCACCTTCGGCATGGGTGCCTCCCTGCAGGCCCTCTTCGCCAGGGTTGGCGGCGGAATCTTCACCAAGGCCGCCGATGTCGGAGCCGATCTGGTTGGGAAGGTTGAGGCGGGAATCCCCGAAGACGATCCCCGCAACCCCGCCACCGTCGCCGATAACGTCGGCGACAACGTCGGCGACGTCGCCGGTATGGGCGCAGACCTCTACGAATCCTACGCCGGATCGATCCTGGCCACCACGGCCCTCGGCGTGGCCGCCGGGTACGGCTTGGGCGGAGTCCTGGCCCCCATGGTCATCTCGGGAGTGGGCGTCCTCTTCTCGATCCTGGGCGTCTTCCTGGTCCGCTCCGGAGAGGAGGCTAACCAGAGCGTCCTTCTCAAGGCCCTGGCCAGAGGGGTGAACGCCAGCACCTTCCTCACCCTGGTCGCCTCCTTCTTCGTCCTCTACCTCTTCAGAGACTCCTTTCAGGGTCGGTACATCGGCCTCTTCGGCTCGGTCGTCACCGGGTTGATCGCAGGGTGGCTCATCGGCAAGGTGACAGAGTACTACACCTCTCAGGCCTACAAACCCACCATGGAGATCGCGGAACAGTCCCTTACCGGCCCCGCCACGGTGATCATCGCCGGAATCGCCAACGGGATGCAATCCACGGGTTGGCCCGTCCTGATCATCGGCGTGGGAATCCTCCTCAGCTACGCCTTGGCCGGCGGCTACAGCAACCACCCCAACGCCATGAACCTGGGTCTCTACGGAATCAGCTTCGCCTCGGTGGGGATGCTCTCGACCCTGGGGATCACCTTGGCCACAGACGCCTATGGCCCCATCGCCGATAACGCCGGAGGCAACGCCGAGATGACCCACCAAGACGCGGGAGTGCGGCAGAGAACGGACGCCTTGGACGCCCTGGGAAACACCACCGCCGCCACCGGCAAGGGCTTCGCCATCGGTTCCGCCGCCTTGACCGCCATGGCCTTGTTGGCCGCCTACATGGAGGAGATCAAGATCGGCTTCCTTCATGCCGGAATCAACACGATCACCGTGAACGGAGTCGTGAAACCGATCTTTCAGACCAACATTCGAGACTGGCTCCTCTATTACGATATCACCCTCATGAACCCGAAGGTCCTGGTGGGCTTCTTCTTTGGGGCCATGTTGACCTTCGTCTTCTGTTCCATGGCCTTGAAGGCGGTGGGGAGAGCCGCTGGCAAGATGGTCGAGGAGGTCCGGCGCCAGTTCCGGGAGATCCTCGGCATCATGGAGGGGAAGGCGGAGCCCGATTACGAACGTTGCGTCGAGATCAGCACCCTTGCCGCCCAGCATGAGATGGTGGTTCCCTCCCTCATGGCGATCGCCGTTCCCATCGCCACGGGGCTTCTCCTCGGCCCGGCCGGAGTCATGGGCCTGTTGGCCGGCGGTCTCACCACGGGCTTTATCACCGCCGTCTTCCTGAACAACTCCGGCGGAAGCTGGGACAACGCTAAGAAGTATATAGAAGAGGGGAACCACGGCGGGAAAAAGCTTCCCGATGGCACCAAGAACCCCAACCACGGCGCCGCGGTCATCGGCGACACCGTGGGGGACCCCTTCAAGGACACCTCGGGTCCCTCTCTCAACATCCTGATCAAGCTCATGTCCATGGTGGCGGTCGTCTTCGCCGGGCTGATCGTCAAGTACGGTGACCTGCTCCAACGTTTGATCGACCACTTTTCGAAATAGAGACTCCCCC
>Ga0208826_1001207_pt1 | contig 22559 bp, 20 predicted proteins | sample AD_UKC115_MetaG_FD_184451 | JGI IMG/M metagenome (GOLD analysis project Ga0208826, IMG submission 184451) | Active sludge microbial communities of municipal wastewater-treating anaerobic digesters from Hong Kong - AD_UKC115_MetaG (SPAdes)... | ecosystem: Engineered > Bioreactor > Anaerobic >...
TAGCTCCAACATTAGATGGGCTAAATAAATCATTCACAACGGATTCTATTGTGTCAGAAGTTAAATATTTTGTCTCAATTGCCATAATTCTATTTGAATATCCAAATTTACAAAAATATATTTTGTACTACTTCATTCTCATTGATATTGTAGTATTATTTAGTATTACAGCTAAAGTTGCTCCCGCCGATTTGTAATCGGTGGTTTGCTTGTTAAAGCAATCATATCAGCATTATATCTAATCATCCTTTCCCTCCGGCATCATCGACAGCACTGCTGTAAATATATTGCTCGGCGCGAAATACAAGTCCTTCTTCTGCCCGATGATATTGCAGATAATGTAAAAGTTATTCAGGCATTAACAATTAACAAATAACAAACTCGAAACTAACAATCAAATAGCAAAATCGATAATTTTATCAGCAAAGCTTATTAGTTCAATTGATCAATCACTGATTTTATTTTTTCGTACGTTTTAATGGTATTGGACACCAAAGGAAGACGCAATTTATTTTCTATCATTCCCATGACAGCCAACATGCTCTTTACACCGGCGGGATTCCCTTCTACAAAAAGCAATTCAAAGAGTTCAGTGAAACGATAATGTATCTGACGGGCATTTTGATAATCGCCCTGCAAAGCCAAACGAACCATACGACTGAATTCACGCGGAAAAGCATTGCCGATAACGGAAATTACACCAACAGCACCCAAAGTAATCAACGGAAAAGTGATACCATCGTCACCAGAAATAACCATAAAATCCTGAGGCTTGTTTTTGATAATATCATCGATTTGTGTAAAATTTCCTGAAGCTTCTTTCACTGCGCAAATATTGGAAAATTCTTTTGCCAGACGCAAAGTAGTTTCAGCAGTCATGTTCACGCCTGTTCTGCCCGGCACATTGTAGAGCACAATTGGCAAGGGAGATACTTTGGCTATGGCCGAAAAATGTTGATAGAGTCCTTCCTGCGAAGGTTTGTTGTAATATGGGGTAACCGATAAAATAGCATCAATTCCTGTCAAATCGGAAGTTTTAACTTTTTCAACCACCTCTTTGGTGTTGTTTCCGCCTATACCCAATACAACAGGCAATCTTCCGGCATTGCACTGAACAACAAAACGAGCAATTTCTTCTTTTTCCTTATCTGTCAAGGTAGGTGTTTCGGCGGTGGTACCACATACAACCAGATAATCGGCGTTGTTGCTGATAATGTATTCAACCAACCGGCCCAACGCATCAAAATCTATCGAATCGTCGCTTTTAAAAGGTGTTATCAAGGCAACACCCATTCCTATAAGCTTATTGTTGATCGTCATGGAGTGAAAAATTTTATTCTGTTACAAAATTACGCTTTTTCATCGCAACTTTGTATATTTTTCAGGTAAAAAATAATCTGATTAAAAATATATATCAAATCAATGGGGAGTTGTTCTGCTTTTAAGGAAGCAAGTATGCTGTCGATATCCAAAATAAAATCGTACAACGGAAAAGATGTTTTTTTTATGCCAATTTTCAACAAAGCATTGGAATAGAGGGAAATATATTGAAGAGGAATGCTTTCGTTCAAAGATAAATCGAGCAAAGCATCAAATTTATTGCCGTCAATTATTTTAAAGACCGAATGTCTGGGTTTTTCAAAAAAATCGGTCATACTTTTATCGACAATAGTTAAATTCTCAAAAATCGGGAATTCGGTTTTCAATTTTTTACTTCGAAGACAACCTATGGCAGTAACTTTCTTTCCATCCGCTTTAAGCAAATGCACAATTTTTTTTACCTGAAGATTTTTTTCGGCATCGTCGGCTTCAAACAACAGCAAAATAGAATGAATGTCCGAATAATTTAGAAATTTGGGCTCATGAAAATCGGAATCAGACAATTTTATAGCTGCATTTTTTATTTTTTTTCTGCTTAATAGTTTCATTCTGTCATCCTTAAATAATTATTTCTTTTTGGTGGTTTTGTAAAATACCGGAATTGAACTGTTTGAAAAAATCATTCACTTGCCGACGATGGAATTTCTTCGTTTATCAACGAAAGAAAATTTTCTTCATCCATTAGTTTGATACCCAAAGTTTGTGCTTTTTTCAGCTTTTCGGGACCCATGTTTTCGCCTGCCAAAATAAAAGAAGTTTTAGAAGAAACGCTGCCCACATTTTTCCCGCCGTGTGCTTCGATTAAATTTTTGTATTTTTCGTGATCACCATATTTGAAAGTTCCGCTAATAACTATCGATTTCCCTTCGAGTTCGTTTCCTTTCCGTTTCGAGGCATCCTCATTGATAGCCATCTGAACTCCGGCAGCTTTCAATCGGTTAATAATTTCCAGATTTTTTGGGTCGGAAAAATATTGCCGCACACTTTGGGCAATTTTGTCTCCAATTTCCTCTACCTGAATCAAATCTTCATATTCGGCTTGCTGAAGAGCTTCAATTGATTTAAAAGCATAAGCCAGCTTTTTGGCAACCGTTTCGCCAACAAAACGTATTCCCAGCGCAAACAATACGCGTTCAAAAGGAACTTTTTTTGATTTTTCTATAGAATTGATCAGATTGGAAGCCGATTTTAAACCCAAACGTTCTAATGTTACCAAATCGGAAATTTTCAAAGTGTAAATATCGGCCACATTTTTAAGCAAACCATTTTCGTACAGCAAATTAATGGTTTCTTCACCCAAACCCTCAATGTTCATGGCTTTTCGACTCACAAAATGTTCTATTTTTCCCTTTATTTGCGGAGGACATCCGTTTTCGTTGGGGCAATAATGAGCAGCTTCGCCGGGATACCGAATCAGTGGAGCGTTGCATTCGGGACAATTTTTTATAAAAACAACTTTTTCTCCTTTTCCGTTTTGTAGTCGTGCGCTTTTTTCCACACCGGTGATTTTCGGAATAATTTCTCCTCCTTTTTCTACATAAACCATATCGCCAATGTGCAAATCGAGCGATTCGATAATATCGGCATTATGCAACGAAGCTCGTTTTACTGTGGTTCCCGAAAGCTGCACCGGCTCAAGATTAGCCACAGGCGTAACAGCTCCCGTTCTTCCTACCTGATAGGTAACCGAAAGAAGTTTGGTCAATGCCTTCTCAGCCTGATATTTATAAGCAATAGCCCAACGAGGCGATTTTGCTGTTGTTCCAAGTTTTCGCTGCTGTTCCAATGAATTAACTTTCAGTACAATACCATCAATTGGAACCGGTAAATTTTTTCTTTCCTTTTCCCAAAAATGAATAAATTCCCATACTTCGTCGAGTGTTCGACAAAGTTTCATGTTTTCGGAAATTTTAAAACCCCAAGTACGAGCTGCCTGCAAATTTTCATAATGCGTGGCAAACGGAAGTTGTTCTCCCAATACATAATAAAAATAAGCATCCAGTTTGCGGGAAGCAACAAGGGCTGAGTTTTGAAGTTTAATAGTTCCTGCAGCGGCGTTGCGTGGATTAGCAAAAAGTGGCTCTTCCTGCTCTTCCCTTTCCTTGTTGAGTGCTTCAAAAACTGCCCACGGCATCAACACTTCGCCGCGAATTTCAAATTTATCAGGATAATTTCCTTTCAATCGCAAGGGAATACTCCGAATAGTTTTGATATTGGCCGTAACCACATCCCCTTTTTCTCCATCCCCGCGCGTAACAGCTCGTTGAATTTCACCATTTTCGTAGGTAATGGAAATAGAAACCCCATCATATTTCAGTTCACACACCAGCTCAAAAGGTTCATTTAAAGCTTTACGAACGCGTTCGTAAAAATCTTTCACTTCACCTTCTGTATAAGTATTTCCCAACGAAAGCATGGGATAAGTATGGTAAGCCTGTTCAAAACCGGTAGCAATATCGCTTCCAACTCGCTGTGTAGGTGAAAGCGGATCAAAATACTCAGGATATTTTTCTTCCAATTCTTGCAACTGCTTCATTTTCATGTCATATTCGTAATCGGAAATAATGGGTTGAGATAGCACATAATAATAATAGTTGTGTTGGTCTATTTCTCGACGCAGCGCTTCAATTTGTTCTTTGACTGTCATAACTTAAAAGAATAAAAATTCCTGAAGGGCAAAATTAATCAATTAAAGAAAAGTGAACAAGAAAAGGCGGAAAATGGATGAAAGCATCAAAATTCCGCCTTTAGAAATTGTTAATTTCAGAAAGTAGCACTGACCATGACGGGAAAATGATCGGAAGCAAAACGACCGTATTGCTGTTCGTTGAGCACACCATATTTATTAATGGTAATGCCACTTGTAACCCAAATATAGTCAATTCTTTCGTCCATTTTTGAATTAAGCGAAAAAGAATTGAAAGTCCCTACCGTGCCATAAGGAGGTTGTTTGGTTATGTGGTAACTATCGAAAAGTTTTCCACTTTTAGCAATAATTTGAATAGGTTCGGCATCAGGAGTAGAATTAAAATCTCCCGTGCAGAAAACCGGAAAATTTCCAGCAATTTCACCGATGCGTTTCAAGAGCAAAAGGGAAGAATTTTTTCGGGCGATGTGACCAATGTGGTCAAAATGAGAATTGAAAACAAAAAATATTTTACCGGTAGATTTGTCCTTAAATTTTCCCCACGAACAAAGACGATTACAACAAAAAGCATCCCAGCCTTTTGAAGGGACTTCAGGAGTTTTTGAGTACCAGAAGTTTCCCTTATCCAACACTTCAAAGCGAGCTGTTTTGAAAAAAATGGCAGAATGTTCTCCTTCATCTATGCCATCGTCGCGTCCAACACCTACGTAAGCATAACCACCCAGTTTCAAAATGTCGTCCAATTGATGTTTGTAACCTTCTTGTGTACCAAAAACGTCGAAATCGTGGAAACGAATCAAACTTTTAACAAATTCTTTCCGATTGGGCCATGCATTTTCCCCATCATCTTCTGTGTCGAGACGGAGATTAAAAGTGGCAACGTTGAGCGTAATGGTTTTTTTCTGCTGTGCCGATACAAAGCCGGAGCAAATTAAAAGAAAAATTGCAGAAAGTAGAATGCCAAGTTTTTTCATAAGATTGAAATTTATGTTTTTTATAGCTTAAGAAAATTTTAAATTGAATTGAAATTTCTTTCATAAAACTATATAAATTATTGATTTATAATGTTTAATGAAAAAATTAATTACTCATACAAAATTGTGCAATAACAATAATCAACCACAAGATTACTAATATTTTTTCTAATTTCGGTTTTTTACGTTGATTTTTTACATTTTATTTTCATGGAATAACCAAGCCGATTTTAATAAATTCAAAACTTAAAAAACAGATGGCAAAAACAATGAACTTTTAATGAGAATTCACCACAAAAGATTGGACAAAATTCCCGATATTTATATTAATTTTGCAAAAAACTTCAGTAAGAAATACAAATCTCATTTCTTAACCATTGACACTATATTTGTGTAATCTAAATTTTCTCTCATGTTTATTGCTCAAAAATTGAAAAAAGAAAATATCTGTGAATACTTGCTCTACATGTGGCAAATCGAAGATTTGATTCGAGCTTTTCAGTTGAACATGGATTTGATAGATGAAAATATAATTGTGCCTTACCCTGTTTCGGAAGCAGAAAAAAAAACAATGTACGAGTGGTATGAAAGTCTAATAGACATGATGCGTAAGGAAAACGTTCAGGAAAACGGCCATTTGCAATTGAACAAAAATGTTATCATTGAGTTGAACGATTTTCACGAACTTTTGATGCAATCGGGCGCTGAACCTGAATACAATAGCTTATTTTACAGCATTTTGCCACATCTTGTTCTACTTCGGAAAAAAGCTGAAGCAGACATCGGCGACATTGAATTGTGTTTTAATTTTTTATACGGCATCATGATGCTGAATCTCAAAAAAGAAAAAATTTCAGAAGAAACAGCAGTTGCACAAAAAGATATTTCAAAATTTCTGGCTCTACTCGCGAAAGATTACAAACTTTATCAGGAAGGAGAACTGGATTTGGATAAATAAAAAATTTAAAGTTTCACGAACATTTTCATCATTTTAGAATTTTCATTAAAAAATCATCAAAAAAATCATCATCATGAAAGGCATAGTTTTGGCAGGCGGTTCCGGCACCAGATTATATCCCATAACCAAAAGCATTTCCAAACAAATTATACCGGTTTACGATAAACCCATGATTTATTATCCCCTCTCCATACTTATGCTGGCGGGTATTCGTGAAATTCTCATTATTTCCACGCCACAGGATATTCATCTCTACGAACGTCTGTTGGGCGATGGTTCTGATTTTGGAATTCTGATAGAATATGCAGTGCAGCCTTCGCCTGATGGTTTGGCACAAGCATTTATTATTGGTGAAGATTTCATAGGAAATGAAAATGTTTGCATGATTCTGGGCGACAACATTTTTTATGGATTCGATTTTTCCAGAACATTGGTCGAAGCCGCCAATTTGAAAGATGGCGCGATTGTTTTCGGTTACTATGTTAATGATCCGGAACGTTATGGTGTAGCCGAATTTGATGTCAATGGCAAAGTTTTGAGCCTTGAAGAAAAACCAAAACAGCCAAAATCGAATTATGCCGTTACCGGACTTTATTTCTACAGCAACGATGTAGTAGAAAAATCGAAACATTTAAAACCTTCTGCACGTGGCGAACTGGAAATCACCGATTTAAACAGACTTTATCTGAACGAAGGACGGCTGAATATGAAAATTCTGGGAAGAGGAATGGCTTGGCTCGACACCGGAACACACGATAGTTTGCTGGATGCTTCCAACTTTATTGCCACCATTGAAAATCGTCAAGGATTAAAAATTGCCTGCCTTGAAGAAATTGCCTATCGCAACGGCTATATCGACCGCGAAAAACTGCTACGATTGGCCGAACCACTGAAAAAAAGTCATTATGGCGAATATTTAATAAAAATTGCCGGCGAAATTCGATAAAACTAATTTTTCAAAACAAATTTTTTTAGAATACAACACATAAAAAAATTCATATAAATGGAGATTATTAAAACGCCTATTCCCGATTTGCTGATTGTTCGGCCAAAAGTTTTTGAAGATGCACGTGGATATTTTTATGAAACATACAATGAAAAGAACTTTTCGGAAGCCGGACTTAATATTCATTTCTGCCAGGATAATCAGTCGAAGTCTGTTTATGGCGTTATTCGCGGATTGCATTATCAATTGCAGCCCGATAGTCAGTGCAAGCTTGTTTCAGCCATTCAGGGTACAGTTTGGGATGTAGCTGTAGATTTGAGAACTTCTTCTCCTACATTCGGTAAATGGTACGGCATTGAACTTTCAGCCGAAAATCATTTGCAATTTCTTATTCCAAAAGGGTTTGCGCACGGTTTTTCCGTACTTACCGAAACGGCTATTTTTGCCTACAAATGCGATGCATTTTACAACCCTTCGCTCGAGAGAGGAATTCTTTACAACGATCCTCAGCTGGCTATAGACTGGAAAATTCCTGAAGATAAGGCCATTGTATCAGTTAAAGATAATAAACATCCGCTTTTTAATGCAGCTGAAATGAATTTTTAAATCCGCCTATTCATCTATTTTTTTAAAAAAAAGGAAATAATATTATGCAAACAATTCTTGTTACCGGCAGCAAAGGACAATTGGGCAACGAACTTCAAGCAGCGGCAGAACATTTTCCGAATTTTCGCTATATTTTTACCGATGTTGATGAACTGGATATTTGCAATAAGTCTGCCCTTGATAATTTTATCAGGGAACACCGTATTGAAATAATTATAAATTGTGCTGCCTATACGGCTGTAGATAAAGCAGAAGAAGACATTGAGAAATGTTATGCCATCAATGCACAAGCAGTAAAAAATATTGGAGAAGTTGCCGAGAATTTCCAACTTAAAGTCGTGCATGTTTCTACTGATTACGTTTTCGACGGAAAATCTTTTAAACCTTATACAGAAGATATGTGCGTTTCTCCCGATACCGTTTACGGAAAATCGAAACTGGAAGGCGAAAAATTTTTGCAAGCTGCTTGCCATCAATACATTATTATTCGTACTTCATGGCTTTATTCTTCCTATGGAAATAATTTTGTTAAAACCATGTTGCGTTTGGGAAAAGAGAAAGATTCCTTAAACGTAATTTTTGACCAGATTGGCACGCCAACTTATGCTGCCGACTTGGCAGCATCCATTTTGAAAATTCTTTCCCAAAACAAATTTATTTCCGGCATTTATCATTTTTCCAATGAAGGAGTTTGTTCGTGGTACGATTTTGCCACTGCTATTTTTAAAATTGCACAAATTAATTGTCAGGTAAATCCCATAGAAACAAAAGATTATCCGGCTAAAGCACCGCGTCCGTATTACAGTGTGCTGAACAAAGCCAAAATTAAAAATTCATTTGGATTATCCATTGCTCATTGGGAGGAAAGTCTGGAAAAATGTATCGAAATATTGAAATCCGAAAATTCATTTTAATTTCTTTATCAACTATCCTCACAAAACATAAGATTTTTTTCTTTGTAGATTGAATATTTTTGCGGAAAAAACCCAGAAACGATTAAAACTTCGGCCGTTTTTTCATATTTTTGCATATCAAAAATTTAAGAACAACTTTTTACACAAACAAGTATAAATATATTTACGCATGGGAAGAGCATTTGAATACAGAAAAGCAACAAAACTAAAACGTTGGGGAAACATGGCCCGCGTATTTACAAAATTGGGAAAACAGATAACCATAGCTGCTCGTGAGGGTGGCCCCGATCCGGATATGAACCCTCGTTTGCGCGTTTTGTTCCAGCAGGCAAAAAAAGAAAACATGCCCAAAGAAAATGTCGAAAGAGCTATTAAGAAGGCTGTTTCGAAAGAAGAAGCCGACAATTATAAAGAAGTTCTTTACGAAGGATATGCTCCACACGGCATTGCAGTAATTATAGAAACTGCCACCGACAATCCTACACGCACGGTTGCAAGCATTCGCAGTTATTTCAATCGTTATGGCGGCTCATTGGGGACTTCGGGTTCAGTACAATTTTTATTTGATCACAAATGTGTTTTTAGAATTGCCCCCAAGCCTAATCTTTCTATTGACGATCTCGAGTTGGAATTGATAGATTACGGAGTGGACGAAGTTGTTCAGGACGAAGAAGAAAACAATATTGTCCTTTATGGAGATTTTCAAAATTACTCTTCCATTCAGAAATATCTGGAAGAAAACAACTTCGAGATATTCAGCGCCGAATTTGAATGGATTCCCAGAGAAACAAAAGAATTGAATGATGAACAGAAAGCTCAGGTACAGAAACTCATTGAAAAAATTGAAGAAGACGAGGATGTACAAAATGTTTTTCACAACATGATGGAATAGTTTTTTTGACAAAAATTTTTCTACCGAAATATTCTCATTTGACTTATTTTAATTAAAATTACATATCTATTTGATTATCAATAATTCAATTAATTTTTCATTAAATACTTAAAAAGATGGATATTAGTGTTTTGTTCCCTGCTCTTGCATCTTTAACATGGCAACACATTTTGATGATTGCCATTGGACTGGTTCTTATTTATTTGGCCATTTTTAAGGAATATGAGCCAACTTTGCTTTTACCTATAGGTTTCGGTACCATTCTGGTTAATATTCCACTGAGTTCGGCTATCAACCAGATTGATGGCAAAACCGGCGAAATTATTGATGGTATTCTTTCCATTTTTTATCAGGGAGGAATTGCAACCGAAATGTTTCCTTTATTGATTTTTATTGCAATTGGGGCTATGATTGATTTTACACCCTTGTTCAACAATCCGCATTTACTTCTTTTTGGAGCGGCTGCACAATTTGGTATTTTTATGACTATGTTCATTGCCACTTTGTTTGGATTCGATTTGAAAGAAGCTGCTTCCATTGGAATTATTGGAGCTGCTGACGGACCAACCTCCATTTTTGTCGCTTCACGTTTTGCACCGCATCTTTTGGGACCCATTTCCGTCGCGGCATATTCCTATATGGCATTGGTTCCCATTATTCAGCCTCCGGTCATTCGACTGTTGACATCGAAAAAAGAAAGACTGATTCGGATGGAATACAGTTCCAAAAAAGTTTCGCGGAAGGCATTGATTGCTTTCCCTATTGTTGTAACACTCATTTCAGGCTTGATAGCTCCCGCTTCTCTTTCACTGATCGGTTTTTTGATGTTTGGAAATCTGATTCGCGAGTGTGGCGTACTCAACAAGTTGTCGCAATCGGCTCAGAATGAACTGGCAAGTTTGGTAACTATTTTATTGGGTATAACCATTGCCAGCACCATGACAGCTGAACGTTTCGTAACACTGGGAACACTTACCATTATTGCATTGGGATTGTTGGCTTTTGTTTTCGACACTTTTGGTGGAGTCATTTTCGCTAAGCTTTTAAACCTGGTTTTGCCTGCCAACAAGAAAATGAATCCAATGATTGGAGCCTGCGGAATTTCCGCTTTTCCCATGTCTGCAAGGGTAATTCATGGTATGGGTCTTAAAGAAGATCCACATAACTTTTTGCTAATGCCTGCCGTCAGTGCAAATGTTGGAGGCCAGATTGGATCTGTAGTGGCTGGTGGACTTATTCTTACTTTGGTAAATTTATTCGCTTAAAATATTAAATCTATGATCAATAATGTTGAAGCTGCTCTCGAAATCGGAGCAATCGGTATTGTAGGCATATTCATTTTTATGCTTATATTTTATGCTGCCATCAAACTTATTTTGAAACTTTTCCCTGAAAAGGAAAACAAAGCAGAATAGGAAGAAATAATTATATTTTGGGCTTTTAGATAAGTTATATTAAAGTAAAAACGCATTTTAAGAGTTGTTATAAACTGCTTAAAATGCGTTTTCTTCGATTGGAAAATTAAAAACGCTAATATTGTTCTTTTTCGTTGGGAAAGTCGGAGGATTTTACGTCGGCTATGTAATGTTGAATAGCTTGATTCATTTGCTCTCTTAAATTGGCGTATCTTCTCAAGAAACGAGGAGAAAACCCCTGAGTTAAACCCAACATATCGTGAATGACCAAAACCTGTCCGTCCACTCCACCGCCAGCGCCAATACCAATAACCGGAATAGAGAGCTCAGTAGCAATCTGTGTTCCCAATTTTGCAGGAATTTTTTCCAAAACTAAAGCAAAACAACCGGCATCCTCCAGCAAATGTGCATCCCGTATCAGTTTTTCGGCTTCTTCTTCTTCCTGTGCCCTTACAGTATAAGAACCATATTTATTGATAGACTGAGGCATTAAACCCAGATGTCCCATAATTGGAATACCGGCACCAATTATTCTCTTTACAGAATCAATAATTTCTTCTCCTCCTTCCATTTTAATTCCGTCGGCATGTGTTTCCTTCATAATACGAATGGCTGAAGCAATAGCTTCGTGAGAATTTCCCTGATAGCTGCCAAAAGGCATATCAACGACAGCAAGCGCTCTTTTGATTCCACGTATGGACGATTTTGCCAGAAATATCATCTGATCGAGTGTTATGGGTAAGGTTGTGGTATTTCCGCAAATGACATTTGATGCCGAATCTCCAACTAAAATAACATCTATTCCTGCTTCATCCACAATATTGGCCATTGTGAAATCGTAAGCTGTTAGCATACTGATTTTTTCACCCCGCTGTTTCATTTCGAATAACCGACGAGTGGTTACTTTTCTGTTGTCTTCACTGTGTACTGACATGATAATTTGATTTAAATTTGATGCAAAGTTACATCAAAATTTCATTTTCTGTCCTTTCATCTTGCTGCTAACAGAAAAAGAAACCGAATAAAATAATTCAAAGGAAAACGAAATTTTTTTTATCTTTGCATACATTCAATTTAAAGGAAACGATATGTTATTTTATTTGGTTTTTTGATTTAGTTTTGATGTTTTTCAAAAAATTTCTGGATAAATGAGTAAAATTACCATTCATAGTTACCAAGAACTGGAAGAATACGTTGGAAGAGAATTGGGAGTATCGGATTATTTAACCATCACACAGGAACAAATCAACAAATTTGCCGATGCTACGTTGGATTATCAATGGATTCATGTGGATGCCGAGAAAGCGAAACAGGAAAGTCCTTACAAAAATACGATTGCACACGGCTATCTGAATCTCTCCATATTGCCTTATCTTTGGGGGCAAATTCTGGAAGTGAGAAATTCCAAAATGACGCTCAATTACGGAATTGAACGTGTTCGTTTTCAACAGGCAGTTGTTGTTAACGATCAGGTGAGAGCCAGAGCCAAATTAAAATCGCTGGTCAATTTGAAAGGGACAGCCAAAGCCGAAATTCATACTGTTCTTGAAATTAAAAACAGCAATAAACCGGCTTTGGAAGGTACATTTATCTTTTTATATCATTTTGAATAACTCATTTCTCAAATAAATGCCAGAATTAAAACTTGAGCAGAAACAACCCTCAAGAACATGGTCAAAGGATAAACGGTAGAATAGGCAACTGCAGGAATATCTGACCCGGCAATTGAATTTGAATAGGCAAGTGCAGGCGGATCGGTTGTACTCCCGGCAAGTAATCCTATCAAAGTAAAATAATTTATCTTTAATAATTTCCGCCCAATAATACCTACAATTAGTAGAGGAAGTAATGAAATGACTGCTGCACATCCCATCCACAGCAAACCATTGGCAGAAATAACCGTTTCGACAAATTTTTCTCCAGCCCCAATACCAACACTGGCAAGGAACAATGAAATGCCTATTTCACGCAACATATAATTAGCACTCGTCGTAGTGTAGGTTATCAATTTCAGCTTATAACCAAACCGTCCTATCAAAATAGCCACAATCAAGGGGCCACCTGCCAAACCCAACTTAACGGGAATTGGTATGCCCGGCAAAAAAAATGGAATACTTCCCACTAAAACGCCCAATAAAATTCCGACAAAAATAGTAATGATAGGTGGTTCGTTTAGTTTCTGCAAGGTATTACCCAATAATTTTTCCACTTTTTCGATAGCTTCCAATTCGCCGACTACCATCACCCTGTCTCCAACTTGTAAAACCAAATCGGGTGTTCCCAACAAATCAACTCCCGAACGATTCACGCGGGTAATATTTACACCGTAAATGGTACGCAATTTCAATGATCCAATAGTCTTTCCGTTGATTTTTCCGTGCGTAATCACAATTCTTCTCGAAACAAGTTTTTCTTCGGAGATTTTCCAGTCCATTTCTACTTTTTCACCTATATAAGATGCAATGCGTTCGATGTCCCGTGAAGCAGCAACAACCAGCAAAATATCGTCTTTGTACAGCATTGAATCACCTTGTGGTATAAAAAATTCCCCATTGCGCATCAATCGTGAAACAATAAATGGCCTTCCTACTGCTCGCTTCACTTCTCGAACCGTATGATTGAAAACCTTATCATTTTTCACCTGCACTGAAATTTTTTCAACCTGTTCGTCATCCACTTCACTTGATTTTTTTATTTGTTCCGTTTCTTTGTGAAAGTCAATTTTAAAAAAAACTCGCAACAAAATCATGGAAAAAATAATTCCCAATACTCCTATCGGGTAAGCTACGGCATAGCCCAAAGCAATTGGAGGAATTTCGGCACCCGGAATTGAACCATAAACTTGCTGCAAAGCCTCCTGAGCTGCCCCCAAACCCGGAGTATTGGTAACCGAACCGGAAAGTATACCAACCAGCATAGGCATGGATACTTTTCCATGAAGTAGGTAATACAAAGCTATCACTATTCCCACACCCAACAGCACTATAATAGTTGACAACAAATTGAGTAGCATCCCGCCTTTCTTAAAAGAAGTAAAAAATGAAGGACCTACCTGAAGACCAATGGAATAAACAAATAAAATCAGACCGAAGTTTTTTATAAATTCCAAAACTTCAGGATTCACGCTTAAACCCAAATGCCCCACAAATAAACCAACAAAAAGAACAAAAGTGACGCCTAATGAAATCCCGAAAAATTTTACTTTTCCCAAAAGGATTCCCAAAGAAATAACAAAAGCAAACAATAAAATGGTATGTGCAATACCATCATTTAACAAAAGCGAAAAAAACCACTCCATAAATTTATTATCCCACTGATTTTCAAATAAATAAAATAAATTCGTTCTTGTCGAAAAATGAAAGCAAAATTAAACAATTTTGAGCATTCAATAAAATGTATTTTCACTTATCAAAATGTATTTTCACTTATCTCAAAACATGACAGGACAATTTAAATTTCTTAAAATGAAACTGATAAACAAATAATTGAAGTAATCGTTTTCTTTTCAGACAAAAAAAAATTACTTTTGTATCAAATTAATGGAAATTTTTCAGGAAAAAATCGACTCTGAAAGTATATCAACAAAATAAATATGGAAGAAAAAGCTGATAAAACCATAAAAAAAAGAGTACTTTTTATCGATCGGGACGGAACAATCATTGTTGAGCCTCCTGAAACTTTACAAGTTGACAGTTTGGAACAACTTGAATTTTTGCCGGGAGTTATTCGTAATTTATATTTTATTCGTAAAAAAACGGATTTTGAATGGGCGTTAGTTTCCAATCAGGACGGTCTGGGCACATCAGCTTATCCGGAAGAAAATTTTGAAAAAGTTCAATCCAAAATGCTGAAAATTCTCGAAAACGAAGGTATAATTTTCGACAAAATTTTCATTGACAAGTCAATGCCTGAAGAAAACCAGCCTACTCGTAAACCAGGAACTGCCATGCTAAAAGAATACTTTTCGGCAGATTACGACTTGGAAAACTCCTATGTTATCGGCGACAGAAAAACCGATGTGGAACTGGCAAATAATTTGGGTTGCAAGGCCATTTTGCTCCACGAAGATCCTGAAATATTACAGGAAAAAAAGCTGAAAAAAACTTGTGTATTGCAAGCGACTTCATGGGACGAAATAGCAGCATTTATTTTTGCCGGAGAACGTACGGCTACCATACAACGAACTACAAAGGAAACCGACATTTTCGTTCAGCTCAATTTAGATGGTTCTGGAAAAGGAAATATCTCTACCGGTTTGCGATTCTTCGATCACATGCTGGAACAAATTGCGCGACATTCGGGTTGCGACCTGACTATTCAGGTAAAAGGAGACTTGGAAGTTGATGAACATCACACCATTGAAGATACAGCTATCGCTTTGGGTGAAGCTTTTGCCAAAGCATTAGGCGATAAACGGGGAATTGAACGCTATGGATTTTGCCTGCCAATGGATGACAGCCTTTGTCTCGTAGCCATTGATTTTGGTGGACGTTCTTGGCTGACTTTCGACGCTACTTTTAAAAGAGAATATATCGGCGATTTCCCTACAGAAATGATTTTTCACTTTTTCAAATCGCTTAGCGATGCGGCAAAAATGAATCTTTACATAAAAGCTCTTGGCGAGAATGAACATCACAAAATTGAAGGAATTTTCAAAGCGCTGGCCAAAGCCATTAAAATGGCTGTGAAACGCGATATTTATCAATTTGAACTTCCAACAACCAAAGGAATTATCTAATTTTTTAACTCACCTATCTATCCTATTCATTCATTATGGAATTTAAAAAAAATTCTGCAAAATTTTTCTTTCTGATTTTTTTACTCTTCGTTCAATTTCCTCTCTATGCACAAATTTTTCCTGAACATCCCCGCTTGATAATTGGCATTGTTGTGGACGGTTTGCAGGAGAAACATATCGACTTGTTATGGAACCGTTTCGATGCAAATGGTTTAAAAAAAATAATTGAAAAAGGTGCCACCTGCGAAAATATGGAATATAACATTGTGTCGGCCGGTAATGCTTCGGATATTGCTACCGTGATGACCGGCACTACTCCTTATTATCATGGAGTTACAGGAAATAATTTCTTTTCCCGGAAACTAGGAAATATTCAATCTGTCATTTTCGATGAAAACGAACCAGGCATAGGCACAAAACAAACTGTTTCTGCTCATCAACTTTTGGCCAGTACCATTACGGATGAATTGATGCTGACTTACCCAAAACAATCAAAAACTTATGCCATTGCCATCAACGCTGAAGATGCCATCATGCTGGGCGGACATACCGCCAACAGCGCTATTTGGTTTGACGACATTAACATGAAATGGGTAACAACTTCATATTACACCGATGGATTGGCTGCCAGCGCCGATGAAATGAATGTAAACGGTCAAATCAATCAGTATGCATCTTCAGCATGGGAACCGATGTATTCGGTCAACACTTATTTGTTTCCTTCGGCAAGCGAAAACAAAAAAAACGGATTTCAGTATTTCCCCAACAGTAAAAGAAAATCATCGAACTTGCCAATTTTAAAAAATACACCAACTGCGAATGCTTTGGTAGCTGATTTAGCACTAAAAATTTTTGAAAAAGAAAATTTGGGACAGGATGCTTATCCCGATATGCTGCTTTTGCAATTTAACGTGAAAACACCTTATGAAAAAACATTTTCGCTAAAAACCGCCGAAAAGGAAGACATGTATTTGCGCCTGGACAAGGATTTACAATATCTGTTTCAAAAAATTGATAGCAAAATAGGATTATCCAACACTTTGATTTTTATATTGGGAAACCAAACATCCTCTCATACTCCTATGGAACTGGGAGAAAATAAAATTCCTGCTGGATATTTTAACGGACGCCGATCGATGGCTTTGCTCAACACTTATTTAATGGTGCTTTACGGACAGGAACGTTGGGTTGAAGGTTATTACGGAAAAAATATTTTTCTGAACCGACAAAAAATTGAAGAAAAAAAAATCAATTTGCAGGAGATTCAGCAGGTTGTAGCTGATTTTATGCTCGAATTTGAAGGAATTCAGTCGGCTTATACTTCCTATCAAATTGTTAATCTTACCGATCCATCCAATCGTGAAATGTCGAAACTTCGCAACTCGTTTCAAAAAAATAGCAAAGGAGATGTAGTAATTACTTTGCTTCCGGGCTGGCTCGAACTCGACGACGAAAATAATCCGGTGGGCGAATCGAATGCTGTGGTTTCATCCACACCGGTTTATTTCTACGGTTGGAATATAGAACCAAAAAGAATAACTGCTACTCATTCAGTTATCGATATTGCCCCAACCATCTGTGAAATTTTAAGACTTCCCTATCCCAACGCAGCCACGGGAAAACCAATTGAAGAAATTATCAATAAGTAAAGATTATTTGTAATAATGAAAAAATACGATTTTGATGAAATTATCGACAGAAGAAACACCAATGCAGTAAAAGTTGAAGCCTGTCGGTCCATGTTTGGGACATCGGATGTTATCCCTCTTTGGGTGGCCGATATGGATTTTCGTACTCCAGATTTCATTTTGGAAAGCATTCGGAAACGTTGTGAACATCCTATTTTGGGTTATTCTGTTCCTCCACGAGATTATTTTTCATCCATCATCAATTGGTTAAAAGAAAATCATGCTTGGGAAGTGAAAAAAGAATGGTTGGGTTTCATGCCGGGTGTGGTACCGGGTCTTTCCTTTGCTGTTCAGCAATTTACAGCTGAAAATGATGAAATTGTTATTCAACCACCCGTATACTTCCCTTTTATGCATGTAGTTGAAAAAAACAATAGAAAATTGATATTCAATCCATTAAAAGAAATAGATGGTAAATTTCAGATGGATTTTGATGATTTGGAGAAAAAAATAACTTCAAAAACCAAAATGTTGATTTTGTGTAATCCGCACAATCCTGGAGGAAGAAGTTGGGAAAAAGAAACATTGCTACAATTGGCAGAAATTTGTTTCAAACATGGCCTGTTAGTTGTGTCGGATGAAATTCATGCCGATATGGCACTTCCCGGAAATGTACATGTGCCCTTTGCTTCTGTATCGGAAAATGCAGCAAATATAAGTTTGACTTACATGTCACCCAGCAAAACATTCAATATTCCTGCTCTGCAAACTTCCTATTTCGTTATTCCCAATGAACAGTTGCGAAATCATTTGAAAAAATTTCTTGATAAGTCAGAGCTCGACAATGGAAATATTTTTGCTTATCTGTCAACCATTGCAGCTTATACAGAAGGAAAATCATGGAAAATGCAAATGCTTGACTATGTTCAGAAAAATATTGATTTTGTTATTCGATTTCTGAAAAACGAAATTCCCCAAATCAAACCTATGAAACCTGAAGCTTCCTTTTTAATTTGGCTCGACTGTTCGGGTTTGGAAATGAATGAGGAAGAATTATTTCATTTTTTCATTCACAAAGCGGGATTGGGGCTGAATCAGGGAATCACTTTCGGACCCGGAGGGGAACAACATCTCCGCATCAATGTGGCTTGCCCTCAGAGCATCTTAGAGAAAGCAATGAATCAACTGAAAAATGCCGTTAAAAATCTATAAATTAAAAATTTATGTGGGGAACTCTGGTAAATGCACTTGCCGTAATTGTGGGCGGAATAGTTGGAATGTTGTTAAAGAAGAAAATGCCTCAGCGTATCCAGATCGTTTATTTTCAGGTAATTGGACTTTTCACCATTGGAATTGGCATAACGATGTTAGTCAGTATGAAACACATTTTGCTGATTGTTATGAGTTTGGTAATCGGTGTTTTGATTGGTGAATGGATGCACTTGGAACAAAAACTGGAAAAATGGAGTGAATCGATGAAAAAACGTTTTCAAATTGGTAGTGAGCAATTTTCAGAAGGTTTTGTTACGGCATTCTTACTGTTTTGCATCGGGTCCATGACTATTTTAGGCTCTATTCAGGAAGGCCTGACCGGTTCGGCAGACTTGTTGTTTACCAAATCACTAATGGATGGATTTTCTGCCATCATTCTGGCTTCGGCTTTTGGTATTGGAGTGATTTTTTCTTCCATTCCGCTGCTTATCTTTCAAGGTGGACTTACGCTGTTGGCTATGGCCGCATCTTCCTTTTTTACGCCCGAATTAATCAATGGAATTACTAACATTGGCGGAATTTTGCTGATTGGTTTAGGCATCAATATTCTCGAAATCAAGAAACTCGCTATTACCAACATGCTTCCATCACTTGTAGTGGTTATTTTTCTGCTTTGGGCTTTTGCATAAATAATTTTTGGAAATTGTTCTGTTCACTTTTTGTGTTAGAATTTTAAAAAAAGCCCGAGAAGAACCGGGCTTTTTTATTTTTACTATACATAAAAAACATAATTTCGGAAAAAAGCTATTGTTGCAGCAATAATTACCAAAACCATGGAAAGTAATATGGCAGCAATAATAAGAATAGCCCATATAACCAGTTGAGCAGCGTTGGAGCCGGTGTCGTATTCAGTCGTTTTACTACCGTCACTCCATGTTTTCTCTGTGTAATAATCTACTGCTACTGCTGATGCTGCAGCACCCATGATAAAAGCAATTATTTTTCCGAAAACTCCTCCCGAATTATGTTTCCTATTGGCTACCACATAATTGGGCGCAAAATTGGAAAGAACATATGCTATGGTTGGTAAAAACATTACCACCGCTCCAATGGTTCCTTTGGTGTCGAGATTGTTTTTTGCAAGCAAAAAATAGACAACCGGAAAAATCAGGGACAAAATAGCCAAAAACCAATTCCCGTAAAATTTCCGTTTGCTGAGTTTGTTGAGTAAACCACCCAAATCGTTCATGCGATTAATTACTTCGGTATCGGTAGGCTGATAGGACTTTGCTTTGTTCAAAGCCCGGTAGGTGGTTTTAAAATGCTTTCGTTTGGTTGGCGAACGAAAAATTTGGCCGTTTTCTTCACTAACAGGTTCCCATGTTTCAAAAGCTTCTTCTACGCAATCAGAAGCTAACCGATTTGCATCATCAACTTCACTATCCATATGAGCGTTTTTACTGTCGCCACTATAGGAGGTGTTTTTTGCGGTTTTTATTGGTTTATATCTTTTTTCGGTGATAAGTACCACAATCATAAAAATAACCGAAACAAAAAGAAAAATTATTAATCCGGCAAGTAATATTTTCTGAATAGTTTCATTTCGCTCCATACGCTTTTGTGCATCAGCAAATGAAATTCCACTAATTGACGATAACTCATCGGAAGAAAGTGCCTTGTTGTAAACCCGAATTTCGTCAACCTGTCCTTTAAAAGCTCTGTTGTATGGCGAATTCTGAGTGTTCCCGATAATCAGATAATTGCTTTTTTTAGTAAAGACAACCGGCTTAGATTCGTAGTATTCGTCATTAACATAAAGGCGCAGAGTAGAATCATTTGCATTGGCAGTCATAGCAATAAAATTCCATTTGTCTTTCTTTAATGCCGAACTACGTAGCGATGCAAAATACGGCTTTTTCAATGAATCCAATTTGTTGAATCCACAAAGTACAGCTCCTTTTGAAATTTGGAGCGAACGAGAACTGAACTTCTTTTCGTTATTTACAGGAAGAGTAGAACCGAAAAGGAATCCTTCAGGACGTCCATAAACCCATGCTATATATGTAAGTTCGGGAAGTTTTTGAGGCGAAATATCCAAATGTGTCTTGAGCCCTTGAGCGTTTCCATCAAACACAACAGCTGAGCTGTCCTTTTCATTTCTGCCCGTCGTCCATTTGTAATAATAATTTCCGGGCAAACTTTTCAGTTTTAAATGATTATTATCGGAAATCGAATTCTTCCCACTTCCATTAAACTCATAAAAAAGAATCAGATGAGTTGACAAGGAATCTTGATTCTGGGAAATAATTGTCTGCATGCAAAAAAGCATCAGCATCAGAAAAATAGTAATTCTTGTTTTCATGGTATAAATTATTTTTTGTTTAAGAAAAAGGTTGTCAGCCGGTAAACAAACAGAGAAAACAATTTATTTAAACACAGCTTATTTATGAATTTTCCTTCTAACCGATAAATAATCAGTACTTATTCTTCATATTAATCAGAAAAAATTTGAAATCAAGAAAAATTTAAAAAAAAACTTATATTTAAAATTCAATCACTTCTTTTTCTGTTTCCGGATAATGTTTATCAATTTCATGCTGAATTTCAATGGTATAACTCAGTGACGATATCATTTGCGAATAATGAACAAAATCATCCATTTTTCTTCCTTTTCTATCTTTCAAGTATTTTTGAAGAACCTGATAACCTCCAATCTGATAGCCCCAAACTTCAGGTTTCACATTATCGAAATATTTTTCCGAATTGATGTAAATCCGACTTTCTTCTGGGCGATAAATTATTTCTTCTATAACGTCATTTTCGCCTTCGCCTTGAAATTTGGAAACGAACGTATTGAGCCGACTGCTTTTCATCAAATGCAAGTCCACCAGCTCATTTCCCAAAGCAGCCATTTTGCTGAAAACCTTGTAATCAGCAGGAAATGGCACACGTGGAAAATCGATTTTCAAAAAATCAGCATATTTTTCACGATAAACATTGCTGTAAAACACGGCATAAATATAATAGAGAATTTCTTCAGGCGTAATTTCCCTGCCGTAAGTTTTGTTCAAAGTTTGATAAACCTTTTTGTCGATGTTGGGTTCTTTGTAGATGTTCCCATATTCAGGTTCCGGTTCAAACAACATCATCATGTATTGACTGCGAGATTTTTTGGGAGTATGCTGCTTGTAAAGATAAAGTGGAAATGCATAGCAAATTTCACTGGTTTTATTTGATATATAACAACTTTCAATTAATTTATCGGATATCAAACAATGTTGCCATGTACCACCAGTTTTCACTTGTCTTACAGTTGTTAAAGAAAAATTATTTTGCAGTAAATGAACCATGATTTGCTTAACAGTTCTCCAAACCAACGAATCGTGCCAAAAGATATATCGGTGATCGAAAGGACGATAAAGAAAATCAAAAATATAATTTTCTAATTCGTTATCAGGAATATTTTGGAGCATATTCCATGCTTTACGAATACTCCAACCTATCTTTTTGTTAATATGAAAAAATTCATAAAGTTCTTTATCGCTAAATTTTGAATTCTTGAAAAGTCTAATTCTGTTCAAAAGAGCCGCTTTATTGAAATCTATAACAAAATTATCTCTGGCAGTTGTCATGCCTGCGCCATTTACAGGAAAAATCTCGTTAATTTGCTTCCATTTCAAATAATTTTTTATTTTCTCGGTGTCTCGTGGGATAAAGAAATACCACGGACTTTCTGGTTTTAGCTGTTGATAATTTTTAATATTCAACTGGTGGGCATCCAGCCATTCATATTTATTTTGCCGTTTGCCAAAAAGTTCGGCATGATAAACCTTGCAGTCGGATTTCTCCTTTTGTTTTACAAAAATGGCTATTGCTGTTCCCTGACGAATATCAAAAACATTTTCATCTTTTTCTCCATCCGGCGCCGTTTCCTTTTTCAGACTGTTGCCATGAAGGTCGAGAATGTAAATTTCATTGAAAGTTTTCATCAAACTTTGCCTCATTCCGCGAAAAGTCGGATTATCGAGATAACTATGGTTGGTAATCATACCCACTACACCAAAACCCGCTTTTTGAATTTTCCACTGAGCGAAACGCAAAAATTTGACATAATCGTCCTGTAACCATTTCGGATTTTTCTCTCCGAGCGGTTTACCGTCTACTTCATAATAACTTTGAGCTCCATCAATATTTTGTTTGAGCAGTTTTTCTGTCCAATCGTTTATATTGGCTGAAATTCCACTATAAG
>Ga0208826_1001210_pt1 | contig 22543 bp, 16 predicted proteins | sample AD_UKC115_MetaG_FD_184451 | JGI IMG/M metagenome (GOLD analysis project Ga0208826, IMG submission 184451) | Active sludge microbial communities of municipal wastewater-treating anaerobic digesters from Hong Kong - AD_UKC115_MetaG (SPAdes)... | ecosystem: Engineered > Bioreactor > Anaerobic >...
CATCAGCGTGCCGTTGACCCAGGGAAGGAAGATCTGCCCCTGCTGCTCCTTCGAGGTGTGCTTGATCGCCATGCGCGGCGCGAAACCGAGCTGGATCGCCTCGCGCGTCATCGAGAACGCGCCCGTGATCACCGACTGCGAAGCGATGACCGTGGCGACCGTGGCGAGCGCGATCATGGGATACAGAAACGGTTGCGGCACGGCCAGATAAAACGGGTTGGAGATGGCGTCGGGTTTGTCGATCAGCAACGCCCCTTGGCCGAAGTAATTGAGGGCCAACGCCGGCGAAACGTAGCCGAACCAGGCCAGGCGAATCGGCTCTTTTCCGAAATGCCCCATATCGGCATACAGCGCTTCGGCGCCGGTGAGGCAGAGCACGACGCCGCCGAGCGCGAGAAACGCATGCGTGCCGTTGTCACGAAAAAACACGAAAACGTGCCAGGGGTTGACCGCATAGAGAACCTGCGGCTGCTTGAGTATCTGATAGACGCCGATCACCGCGATCGCCACGAACCAGAACATCATGATCGGCCCGAACAACGCCCCCACCGTCGCCGACCCGCGCTTCTGAATCGAAAACAAACCGACGACGATGACCAGCGTGATCGGCACGATGAAACTGTCCAGAGCGGGCGCGGCGACCTTGACGCCCTCGACGGCGGACAAAATCGATACTGCCGGCGTGATGACGCCATCGCCATAAAACAGCGAGGCGCCGAACAACCCGAGGATGACGATGATTTTTTTCAGCGCGAGGTTGTCGCGCGCGCCGCGCTGGGCCAACGCCATCAACGCCATGATGCCGCCCTCACCCTTGTTGTCGGCGCGCATGATGAAGACGACGTATTTGAGCGAGACGACGAGAATGAGCGACCAGAACACCAGCGACATCACGCCGAGCACATTTTCGGGGCTGGCCGGAATGCCTTGCTCGCCGAAGGTCACCTGCACCGAGTACAGCGGCGAGGTGCCGATGTCGCCATAGACGACGCCGAGCGCACCGAGAGCGAGTCCGGCGAGCGCCTTTCGGCGGGCCGAATCGTGGGATGAGGACAGGGTGGCCTGCATGTGGAATCTCCGAATGAAAATAGTTCGATGCGCGTTCAGCGAAGGGCGGCCTTGAGCGCCTTTCGGAGAATCGTTTCGGCGTCGTCGCCGCTGGCTGCAGAATCTTTGACCAGGCGCGCCGCCTCGACCGGTTTGTAGCCGAGCTGTTGCAGTGCGCTCGTCGCCTCGGCTTGTGGATCCTTCGGCAGACCGCCCTCGCCACGCGACGACACGGGCAAGGCCATGCCGTCAACCCGATCGCGCAATTCGACGATGATGCGTTCGGCGGTTTTTTTGCCGATGCCGGGAATGCGCGTCAGTGCGGCGATATCGCCCGCCAACACCAGCCGCGCAAAGTCTTCGGTCGATGTACCCGAGAGCACGGCGAGCGCGGTCTTGGCGCCAATGCCCGATACTTTCTGAAGGGTGCGAAACAGCGTGCGTTCGGCGTCGCGCAGAAAACCGTACAACGAAACCGTGTCTTCCTTCGCCGCGTAGTGGACGAACAGCGCGATCTCGCGTCCGGTTTCCGGCAACTCGAAGATCGTCGACATCGGCGCTTCGACCTCGTAGCCGACGCCGCCGACATCGATCAGCAGCCACGGCGGCTGCTTCGAGGCGAGGATTCCGCGCAGGCGGCCGATCATCGGAAGCTTCTCCACGACGAGGTGCTGCCGCGCGCGCGCGTCGCCAACGCGCCCCCCGCACGCAGCCGTTGCGCGCTCGCACGCGCATGCGCGTGCGTGAGCGCCACCGCCAGCGCATCGGCGGCATCGGCCTGTATTTTGCGTTCGATGTTCAAGAGCATGCCGACCATGTGCTGCACCTGGCGCTTCTCTGCACCGCCGCCGCCGACCACCGACTGTTTGATTTCTTTCGCCGAATACTCGGCGACGCTCAGGCCGTGATGCACGATCGCACAGATTGCCGCGCCGCGCGCCTGACCGAGCTTGAGCGCCGAATCGGGGTTGCGCGCCATGAACACGCGCTCGATCGCCCCTTCGTGTGGCCGGTATTCGGCGATGATGGCGCCGAGTTCATCGAAAATCTGCTTGAGTCGCAACGGAAACGTGTCGTTCGCGAGCAAGGTCAATGCCGTGTGGAATACATGCACCATACGCCCCGCCGCGTCGACGTCGACGATGCCGACGCCCGTGCGTTGCGAGCCCGGATCGATGCCCAGGATACGGATGGTCGAACCTTCGCCCATGACGGATATCTTACGTCCCCTGGGGGTGCTGAAAACGTTTGTTGCGCAGAAACGCCACGGTCTGCGCCGCCGTTTCATCGGAAAACAACAATCCGGTATGCGTTGCGGGTACGACGATGTGATCGCAGATGCCCGGCAATTGCGTCTCCTCGACGCTGACCGTGCCGTCGTGCGGCATCGGCAGTGCGCCGAAGACGAGCCCCAGGCCGAACGGCAAGCGCCCGGCGATCGCGCCGACGGGGCGCTTGCCGTCCCAACGTTCGAGCCCTTCGAGCAGCACGTCGAGATTCTTGCCGATGAAAAACGCGCCGCCCGGCAACTGCGCGACGCTGCGCGCGATCGCACTGCCGCGCAATGGCGAGCCGAGGCAGACCACACTGCCGGGCGCGAGGCCGGGCAGCTTGCGCAAGGCACGCAGCGTCATCAAACCGCCGAGGCTGTGGCAAACGAAATGGATTCGCTCGGGGGTAGCTTCGGCGCGAGAGATCGCACGCGCGAACTCGACCAGTTTGTCGACGCTGGTGTCGTGCGTGCCGAGCACGCTGGCGTAATCGAAAAAATGGACGATGTAGCCTTCGCGTTCGAGACGTCGATGCAACGCGGCCAAGGTGAAGGCGCGCATCCACAACCCATGCACGAGGATGACGTGTTCGCTCATACGGCCCCTGCCCGTTTCGCTTTTCCGTTGCCCTTTATGCCTTGACGGGCTTCACCACACGCACATGCAATTCCTGCAACTGCGCTTCGGCGACAGTCGACGGCGCACCGGTGAGCAGGTCCTGCGCGCTGGCCGTTTTCGGAAACGCGATCACGTCGCGGATCGACTCGGTGCCGGCGATCAGTGCGGCGATGCGGTCGATGCCGAAGGCAATGCCGCCGTGCGGCGGCGCGCCGTACTTGAGCGCCTCGAGCAGGAAACCGAACTTCGCCTCCGCCTCTTCGGCCCCGATGCCGAGCAGTTCGAACACGGCTGACTGCATCTCGGGGCGATGGATGCGAATCGAACCGCCGCCGATCTCGTTGCCATTGAGCACCATGTCGTAGCCACGCGACAGGGCCGTCGCCGCATTCGCTCTCAAATCGGCAATGTCGTCGATGTTGGGCGCGGTGAACGGATGATGCAGGGCGACGTAGCGCTTGGCTTCGGCGTCGTACTCGAACATCGGGAAATCGGTGACCCACAGTGGCTTCCACACATTCTCGACGAGGCCGTTGTCCTTGCCGACCTTCAGGCGCAGCGCGCCCATGAAATCGCTGACCGTCTTGTACGGGCCGGCGCCGAAAAAAATCACATCGCCATTCTGTGCACCGACGGCTTTGAACACGCCATCCAGCGCCTTGTCGTCGAGGAACTTGGTAATCGGCGAGGTCAGGCCATCGCGGCCCTTGGCGATGTCATCGATGCGGATCCAGGCCAGGCCCTTCGCACCGTAGCGCGCGACGTACTGGCCGAGATCGTCGAGATACTTGCGCGGCTGCGCGGCGCCGTTCGGCAAGCGCAGTGCGGCCACGCGACCGCCAGCATCGTTGGCGGGGCCCGCAAACACTTTGAAATCGACATGCTTGACGTGTTCGGCGACATCGACCAGTTGCAGCGCGATGCGCAGATCGGGTTTGTCCGAGCCGTACAGGCGCATCGCTTCGGCGTAAGAGATGCGCGGAAACGGATCGACCAGATCGATATCGCCGACTTCCTTGAGCACGGACCGAATCATCACCTCGACCGCGTCCTGCACGTCGCGTTCTTCCACGAACGCGAACTCCATGTCGAGCTGGGTGAATTCGGGTTGGCGGTCGGCGCGCAGGTCCTCGTCGCGGAAGCAGCGCGCGATCTGGTAGTAGCGATCCATGCCAGCCATCATCAGCAACTGCTTGAACAACTGCGGCGACTGCGGCAGGGCGAAGAACTCGGTCGGATGCACGCGCGAGGGCACGAGGTAGTCGCGCGCGCCTTCGGGCGTGGCCTTGGTCAGGATCGGCGTTTCGATGTCCTGAAAATCGCGCGCATCGAGATGACGCCGCAGCGCGGCGACGAGGCGCGTACGCATGCGCAGCTTGCGCTGCATGTCCGGGCGGCGAATGTCGAGGTAGCGATAGCGCAGACGCGAGTCCTCGCCCGGCGTGTCGTCGAGCATGAAAGGCAACGGCGCCGCCGCATTGAGTACTTCGACTTGGTCGGCAACGACTTCGATCTTGCCCGTACGCAGGCGCTCGTTGATCTGTGCGGCGGGACGTGCGCGCACGCGACCGACGATCCGCAGGCAGAATTCATAACGCACATGCTCGGCCGCGGCGAATGCGCCAGCGTTCTCTGGCTCGACCACGATTTGCACCACGCCTTCGTGATCGCGCAGATCGACGAAGATCACGCCGCCATGATCGCGGCGCGTGTCTGCCCACCCGCACAACGTGACTTCGGAACCGACCAAGGCCTCATCGACGAGGCCGCAATGATGCGTGCGCATGCCCAAGAACTACTCCGTAGAATTTTTCAAACCAGCCCCAGCTCTCGACTCGGAGCGTCAAATCGAGAGCCGAGAAACGAGCCCGCACGAAACGGGTTCGGAATCCTACGAGGGTTTTTGTTGCACTGCAAACGAAAACGTCCGCGCAAGGCGGACGCTTCGTTGACTTTGTCCTTCATTGCGGGTCGGAAAGGCCGTACCCGGCCCGCTCGCACGCGACTTCGTCACCGCCCTCGCTACCAGCGACGATCGATGGTAAACACGCCGCGACAACCCTGCGTCACCCACACGCCCGCGCGATTCCAGCCCCACGTCTGACCATCGATGCAGGGTGAACGCGAATCCTGCCGTTCCAGGTACACACGCCCGCCATTGCCGACATCGACCTGGCAAAAGCGATTCTGGCCATCGGTGCTCTCGCAACGGACCGAAAAGCGCTGATTCCAGCCTGGATCCGGGCGCCACGGCGGCGGGGTCGGGCCACCATTGCCGGGATAATACCCGCCACCACCACCACCGCTGGCATCGACGAACTGCGCGGCGCAGCCACGATCCACCCAAACGAACCCGCGCCGATCAAAACCCCAATTCTGGCCGCGCCGACATTGCGTATCGGACAACTGTCGCGCAACACGCGCATCGCGCCACGGTACGGGGCACTGCGCATAACTGTAGCCGCTGCTCTTGCACTCGATCACGCCACCATAGCCACGATCATCGTTGCCGTAATACTGCGCGTGCGCTCCGCCACCCCACAGGACGCCGGCAACCAGGGTCAAACCCATTACAGAATTTCGAATCGACATACCCCACTCCCTTCGGTTGAGTCGTCGCCAGTGTAGCGGAGACTCCGCCCGGGAAAGCAAGCGAAACCGCCTGCGCGAAAATCGCGATTCAGTGGACAGTCGGCGATCGATCAAGTCTTGCTCGTTGCGGCGGAATCGCCTTTGGCTTTTGTCGCAGGCTTGGCCGCTTCGCCCGCTGGGGCGGGCGACTTGACCGCCTCCGCTTTCGGCGTGGATTCCGCACCGGATTTCGCCGCTTCGCCCTTGTCGGCCAGGTTGCGTTTCTTGTCGCCGTCCTTCTTGAAGTCGGTCTCGTACCAACCGCTGCCGGACAGCCGAAACGCCGGCGCGGTGAGTCGACGCGAAACACGCTCGGCGCCGCAACTCGGGCATACGGTCGGATCGGCATCGCTGAGTTTCTGCAAACGATCGAAACGGTTGCCGCAAGCGGCGCATTCGAATTCGTAGATGGGCATCGTGGATTCCTGTGGGTCGACCCAGCCTGCGCGGTACGCATGGCGCAGCCCGGGTGAGCGAATTGTATTTCATGTCGGCATCGGGCCGGCACGGAGGGGTGGCGAACGGCGCACACTTATTGCAAACTCGCCATTGACGATGCGCTCATCGCCGTCACACTCCGGGGGAGCGGAGTCTGCGCAGCATCCAGGAACCGTATGCTCGATCGCGGTAACGACAGCAGCCTGTACCCCGATCTCGTCGCCTTGCGCGCCGCGATCGCTGCCGGGCCGGCACGCCCGCAGCTATGGCGTCGTCTCGGCGATGGCCTGCTTGCTGCGGGCGATCGCGCCGCCGCCGCCGACGCCTACCTCAACCATGTTCGCCACAGCGTCCACGATCCGGCGTTGATGCAAGCCGCGGCAGCGCTGGCGGCCAATCGGATTCCCGATGCCGAAGCACGCCTGCGCGCGCGGCTGCGCGAGGCGCCGACCGATGTCGTCGCCATCCGCATGCTGGCCGAGCTGGCCGTGCGCATCGACCGCATCGAGGAGGCAGAAAATCTGCTCCGCCGCGGCCTCGAACTCGCGCCGGGTTTCCGCGAGGCGCGACACAACCTCGCCATCGTGTTGCATCGCGCGAACAAGCCGATCGAGGCGATCGCCGAACTCGATGCGCTGCTGAGCGAAGAACCCAGTCACCCGCAATATCGCAATCTCAAGGCGGCCGTGCTCTGCCGTATCGGCGAATACCCGGCGGCGATTGCGCTCTATGCCGATCTGCTGCGCGAATACCCGCAGCAGACTCACGCCTGGCTCAGCTACGGCCACGCGCTGAAAACCGAGGGTCTGACCGAGCGCGCCATTGCCGCGTACCGCGAGTGCATCGCGCTCGATCCCGGCTTCGGCGAGGCGTACTGGAGCCTCGCCAATCTGAAAACCTTCCGTTTCAACGACGCCGACATCGCCGCCATGCGCGCGGCACTGGCCGATCCGAACCTCGGCGATGCTGAGGCCGATCTGGATCGACGTCTGCATCTCGATTTCGCCCTCGGCAAGGCGCTCGAAGACCGGGCCGACTACGCGCAATCCTTCGTCCACTATGCGCGCGGCAACGCATTGCGACTCAAACTCGCGCCGTACCGCGCCGCGGACACGACGGCGCGTCTTGCGCGCGCCAAGCAACTCTATACGGCGGAATTTTTCCGTATCCGCGCCGGACACGGCGCCCCTTCGCCAGAGCCGATCTTCATCGTCGGCCTGCCGCGCGCCGGCTCGACCTTGATCGAACAGATTCTGTCGAGCCACTCGCAAGTCGAAGGCACGATGGAACTCCCTGAGCTGACCTCGATCACGCGCGCGCTGCGCCACAAGAGTCGCGAATCGGGCCAGCACGGCGGCGCCACGGCCACCTACCACGATGCCGTGGCGCATGCCTCGGCTGCGGAACTGCGCGCGCTGGGCGAGGAGTACCTCGCTCGCGCCGCCAAGCATCGCAAACTGGGGCGGGCGTTCTTCATCGACAAGATGCCGAACAACTTCGCTCACGTCGGCCTGATCCATCTCATTCTGCCGAACTCGAAGATCATCGATGCGCGCCGCCATCCGCTTGCCTGCGGCTGGTCGTGCTTTCGCCAGCATTTCGCACGCGGACAAAATTTTGCCTACGCTCTGGCCGACATCGGCCACTACTACCGCGACTACGTCGAGCTGATGCAGCACTTCGACGCAACACTGCCGGGCCGCGTGCATCGCGTGATGTACGAGAACATGGTGGCCGATACCGAACGCGAAGTGCGCGCCCTGCTCGATTACTGCGGCCTGCCGTTCGAGGCGGCTTGCTTGCGTTTCTTCGAAACCGAACGCGCCGTGCGCACGGCCAGTTCCGAACAAGTGCGCCAACCGATCTACCGCGACGGCGTGGATCACTGGCAGCATTTCGAGCCTTGGCTCGGCCCGCTGAAGGAGGCTCTGGAAAACCCGAATATCGTCGTCTGATTCGCTCCGCACGAGAACAATGCACCACGCGACGGGCCGCCAAGCTCGTTCGCATGCCAAGACAAACCGCTACTCGCCACTGGGAGAACCGTCGTGAAACAACATCGATCCGCCCCCCGATCTTCGCAGCTCATGCATTCGCACCTGATTCGACTGCCGCTCGCCGCGGCGATCCATTTCGCGTGCCTCGGCTCGGCTCTCGCCGCCGACGCCGATTCGGCCCAGGCGCAGCAGGCGCCCGCCGCCGCCTCGTCCGACAAGCCGACGGCAGCCCTCGGCTCCGTCACGGTGACTGCGCAAAAGCGCACCGAGAATGCGCAAGCCGTGCCGCTCAGCATCGACGTGCTCTCGACCGACAAGCTGAGCGAAATGAACGTCAATGGCCTGACCGACTACGTGAAAATGCTGCCGAGCGTATCGATCCAGAGCACCTCGCCCGGGTTTTCGCAGATTTACATGCGCGGCGTCGCCTCGGGCAGCAACGGCAACCACTCCGGCCCCTCGCCCAGCGTCGGCGTCTACCTCGACGAAGAACCGATCACCACGATTCAGGGCGCGCTCGATCTGCACGTCTACGATGTCCAGCGCGTCGAGGCCCTCGCCGGCCCGCAAGGCACGCTGTACGGCGCCAGCTCGCAGGCCGGCACGATTCGCATCATCACCAACAAACCCGACCCGAGCGCCTTCGCTGCCAGCGTCAGCACCGAGGTCAATTCGGTTGCACACGGCACGTTGGGCTACACGGTCGAAGGCTTCGTCAATCTGCCGCTGCGCGAAAACATCGCACTGCGCGTGACCGGCTGGGACGAGCACGACGGCGGCTATGTCGACAACGTTCTGGGCTCGCGCTTCTACCCCACTTCCGGCATCACGGCGAGCAACGCGAACCGCGTACACGACGCCTACAACGAATCCTGGCTGCGCGGCGCGCGCGCGGCGCTGAAGATCGACCTCAACGACGATTGGTCGATCACGCCGACGATCATGGGCCAACGCCAGAGCAATGGCGGCAGCTACGCTTTCGATCCGAAACTCGGCGATCTCAAGATCAGCCACAGCTATCCGGAATATCAGGAAGACCGCTGGGTGCAGTCGGCATTGACCGTGCAGGGCAAGATCGGCAACTTCGATCTGGTCTACGCGTTCGCCCACTTGAACCGCAGCGATTGGACCGACTCGGACTACAGCGACTATTCGTTCTGGTACGACACCCTCAGCGGCTACGGCAAGTACATCACCGACAAGAACGGCAACTACATCAACCCGGGGCAACACATCCGTGGCAACGACGGCTATGCCAAAACCAGCCATGAGTTGCGCATCTCCTCGCCGAAGGATCAGCGCTTCCGCTTCGTCGGCGGCGTGTTCAGTCAACATCAATCGCACCGCATTTCGCAGAACTACCAGATCGACGGCTTCGACCCCTCGCTGTCGGTCAGCGGCTGGCCCGGCACCCTGTGGTTGACCAAGCAGCATCGCGTCGACGACGACTACGCGGTATTCGGCGAGTTGAGTTACGACATCACCGACCGGCTCACCGCCACCGTGGGCGAGCGGTTTTTCCATACCGAGAACAGCTTGCGCGGCTTTTTCGGCTTTGGCCTAGGCTACGACAATCTCACCGGCAGCAGCCAGGGCGAAATCGCCTGTTACAGCAATTACAAATTCGACGGTGGGCCGTGTACCAACCTCGACAAGACCACCACGCAGAACGGCCACGTCGGCAAGGCCAACCTCACCTACAAGTTCGATGCGGACAAGATGATCTACGCCACCTGGTCGGAAGGCTTCCGCCCCGGCGGCATCAACCGGCGCGGCTCGCTGCCGCCATATCACGCGGACTTTCTGACCAACTACGAGTTCGGTTGGAAGACCGAGTGGTTCGATCATCGCCTGCGCTGGAATGGCGCCGTGTTTCAGGAAAACTGGAAAGACTTCCAATTCGCCATCCTCGGCCAGAACGGGCTCACCGAGATTCGCAACGCCAATCAGGCGCGCATTCGCGGCATCGAGTCGAACCTGACCTGGGCCGCCACGTACGACCTCACTTTGAGCGGCGGCTTCACATACCTGAAATCCGAGTTGACCGCGAACTACTGCGGCCAGCTCGATGCCAACGACAATCCAATCACGAATTGCCCAATCGGCTCCACCGGATTCCCGAACGGCCCGCAAGCGCCGGCCGGCACGGCGCTGCCGCTGACGGCAAAAGAAAAAGCCAATCTGTCCGCCCGGTATGTGTTCGACGCATTCGGCGGCGAAGGCTACTTTCAGGCGGCCGGTTTCGTCGAAGGTCGCCGACGCACCGATTTGCGCGTGATCGAAAACGGCCTGATCGGCGACATGCCCGGCTATGCCTCGCTCGATCTCTCCGCCGGCTTGAAGAAAAACGCCTGGGCGTTCGATGTGTACATGAAGAACGCCTTCGACAGCCGCGGCGAATTGAATCGCTTTGCCGAATGCGCCACACAGGTTTGCGTGCAGCCGGCTGGAAGCCCGAATTTCAATTCCTTCGGTCAATACTACGTCGTACCGATCCAACCACGCACGATCGGTTTTCGCGTTACACGAAACTTCGAATAGCGCTCAACCACGACGGCATCGCAAATACGCGAGCTGGGCGCAATGCCCGCTCGCTGATCGCGTTGAAACCCAATCCCGCACACCGTTCGGCGTCGATAACGACGCACGATCAGCGCGATGCCCGTGCCGAGAACGATGCGCATCGCATACTCCGCAAGTGGTGGCCAGGTGAGCACCAGCGCGAACGACTTGGCTGCGAACGACGCATTCGACAGCGGCCCCCATCTCATTGCCGCAGATGACAACTCGCGCTCCTTGGCGAATGCAAGTCACTCTTGCTTGGCATCCACTGCCGCCAGACTTTCCTCAGAGGACAAGCAAAAGCGTGGAGATGATCGAACCGCGTCGGAGATCAAGGATTCCTCGCTTCCTCCACAATTTGCGATTTGATTCATGTTACGTTGCGACCCGATTTCACAGGCCCGCCTTTTCCTAGGATAATCAATGAAAACCATACACGTTCCAAATATCGACCTGCGTTACTGGGCGGCCATCGCCCTGGCCAGCGTTTTCGGCACCAACATGGGCGATCTGTATGCGCACGAAAGCGGCTTGGGTACCGGTTTGGGACTGGTCGTGCTGGCGGCGCTCACCGCAATGGTGTTCCTTGCCGAACGATTGGAAGGACGGCGCCACGAGTTGTACTACTGGCTGGTCATCATCATCATCCGCACCGGCGCGACCAACATCGCCGACTTCTTCGCTTGGCGCCTTCGCCTTCCGGCGGTACCCCTGTCTCTGACACTGGCGGCGATTATCGCGGTTTTCGCCTGGCTGTGTGCGCGTGACCCGCGCAGCGTGCCGGGCTTGCCGCAGACCAATGCCGCGTATTGGCTCGCGATGCTCGGTGCCGGCGTTTTCGGCACCGCCGTCGGCGACTATATCAAGCACGCCCTCGGCATGGGGGTGTCCTCGCTTGTCCTGACCCTGGTATTGGTGATTGCATTGCAGTTCACCAAGAATCGTACCGCTCGGTTCGTGTGGATCTACTGGATCACGGTGACGATTGCGCGAACGACCGGCACGGCTGTTGGCGACTGGTTGGCAGAAGCCAAGTACCTGAATGTCGGTTTGCCGCTCAGCACCTTGATCAGCGGCATCGCGTTTGCCATCGTCGTCCTGCTCTGGAAAGGTGCGGCCAAGTCGGAACCGGTCTACTCCAAGGCGTGATTTCAACGCTACGAGACAAAACCTTGCACTTCATGCCATCTCGATACGCGCCCGCGCAGGGCGCGGTCACGATGGTGTAGGGCGACTCGCGAACGGAAATGAAAAACCAGGTGTCACCTCGTGCGTGAAAACGAGATCAGGCAACCGACTCCGAAACCGCCAAAGTTGCGCCGACACAGGTTATGAACTTTGCTTTTGGCATAGGCTCCTCGCCTCGTTGGCGGGAGCCTTTTTCTCATTTCAACCGGCCTGAAAACGCCGGACAGCGCCGATGGCATGCATGTCTCCCAGCGCTGCCACGATGAAAATCGCGCCACTGCAGGTGCAACTGAGTCATAGAGCGGACACCATTACACCGACTTTTGCCTCGCGAACACGAGGCGTCCATGATCGACGTCGACGGCCACCGTATCGCCCGACTGGAATTTGCCTTCGAGAATTTCCTTCGCCAGCGGGTTTTCGAGCTGTTGCTGGATCGCGCGTTTGAGCGGGCGCGCGCCGAACACCGGATCGAAGCCGACGTTGCCGAGCAAGTCCAGCGCCTTGTCGCTGATGGTCATGTGCAACTGGCGCTCGCCGAGACGCTTGGCAAGATACGCGGTCTGGATGCGCGCGATCTGGCGAATCTGCGCCTTGTCGAGCGGGCGGAACACGACGATCTCATCCAGACGATTGATGAACTCGGGGCGGAAGTGCGCCTGCACGACGCCCATCACCGCCGCCTTCATCTTGGTGTATTCCTCCTCGCTGTCGCCGGGCATGTCCTGGATCAGTTGCGAGCCGAGATTGCTGGTCATCACGATCACGGTGTTGCGAAAATCCACGGTGCGGCCTTGCCCGTCGGTGAGGCGGCCGTCGTCGAGCACTTGCAACAGCACGTTGAATACGTCGTGGTGCGCCTTCTCGACTTCATCGAGCAGGATCACGCTGTACGGGCGCCGGCGCACGGCTTCGGTGAGATAACCGCCCTCCTCGTAGCCGACGTAGCCCGGCGGCGCGCCGATCAGACGCGCGACCGAATGCTTCTCCATGAACTCGCTCATGTCGATGCGCACGAGCGCATCGGGCGAGTCGAACAGGAATTCGGCGAGCGCCTTGCACAGCTCGGTCTTGCCCACGCCCGTGGGCCCCAGAAACAGGAACGATCCGTTCGGTCGATTGGGATCGGACAGGCCCGCACGCGAGCGCCGAATCGCATCTGCGACCGCATGCACGGCTTCGTCTTGGCCGACCACGCGCTGATGCAATTCGTCTTCCATGCGCAGCAGTTTGTCGCGCTCGCCTTCGAGCATCTTGGCCACGGGAATGCCGGTCCAGCGGCTGACGACTTCGGCGATTTCTTCACCGGTCACTTTCTGCTGCAAAAGCTTGAAGCCGCGAGTTTCGGCTTCCTGCGCGGCGGCAAGCTGTTTTTCCAATTGTGGAATTTTACCATATTGGATTTCCGCAACTTTCGCCAAGTCTCCGTGCCGTTGCGCGGCGTCGATTTCTGCGCGCGCCGCTTCGATCTGCTCCTTTATTTTCGTGGCGCCCTGCACTGCCGCTTTTTCCGCCTTCCACACTTCATTCAAATCGGAAAACTCGCGTTCGAGTTTGGCGATGTCGGCCTCAAGATCGGCCAAGCGCTTTTTCGATTCGCCGTCCTTCTCTTTCTTCAGCGCCTCGCGCTGGATCTTGAGTTGGATCAAACGGCGCTCCAGACGATCGAGCTCTTCCGGCTTGGAATCGATCTCCATGCGGATGCGCGAGGCGGCTTCGTCCATCAGGTCGATGGCCTTGTCCGGCAACTGCCGATCCGGGATATAGCGATGGCTCAACGTCGCCGCGGCGACGATGGCCGGGTCGGTGATCTCCACGCCATGATGCAGCGCGTATTTTTCCTTCAAGCCGCGCAGGATCGCGATGGTGTCTTCCACGCTCGGCTCGCCGACGAATACCTTCTGGAAACGGCGCTCGAGCGCGGCGTCCTTTTCGATGTACTTGCGATACTCATCCAGCGTCGTCGCACCGACGCAGTGCAACTCGCCGCGCGCGAGCGCCGGCTTCAGCATGTTGCCGGCGTCCATCGCGCCGTCGGCCTTGCCCGCGCCGACCATAGTGTGCAACTCGTCGATGAACAGGATGACATTGCCTTCTTCCTTGGCCAGGTCTTTCAACACGGCTTTCAGGCGTTCTTCAAACTCGCCGCGAAATTTTGCGCCGGCGATCAATGCACCCATGTCCAGTGAAAGCACGCGCCGATCACGCAGGCCCTCGGGCACTTCGCCGTTGACGATGCGCTGGGCGAGACCTTCGACGATAGCCGTCTTGCCCACGCCGGGTTCGCCGATCAGCACCGGATTGTTCTTGGTGCGCCGTTGCAGCACTTGGATCACGCGACGGATTTCCTCGTCGCGACCGATCACCGGATCGAGCTTGGATTTCTCCGCACGCGCGGTCAGATCAATGGTGTATTTGTCCAGCGCCTGACGCTGGTCTTCGGCGTTCTCGCTTTCCACCTTGTCGCCTCCGCGCATTTTTTCGATGGCGCTTTCCAGATTCGTCCTGGTCGCACCGGCTTCTTTCAGCGCGCGTCCCACCTCGCCCTTGTCGTCGAGCGCGGCCAGCACGAACAGTTCGCTTGCGATAAAAGCATCGCCGCGCTGCTGCGCGAGTTTGTCGGTCAAATTCAACAGACGGGTCAAGTCGTTGCCGACATTGATGGTGCCTTCCTGCCCCGCGACCTTCGGCAGTTTGTCCAGCGCTTGCGTCATGCGCGTGCGCACAGCGGGCACATTGACGCCGGCCTGCGCGAGCAACGGTACGGTCGAGCCACCCTGCTGGTCGAGCAAGGCCGCCATCAGGTGCGCGGGTTCAAGCATGTTGTTGTCGCGCCCCACGGCAAGGCTCTGCGCATCGGCGAGCGCCTGTTGGAAACGCGAAGTGAGTTTATCGGTTCGCATCAGAAACCCCGGAAACAAAAAGCGGCCGAAGCCGCGGACTGCCTCTGATATTGGGCTGATTACGAGTGATTCAACCGTCCGTCCCCGCGCTCGATCCGGTGCGTGTCACCTGACCGGGGCTTTTTGCGTCTATCTCGGCAAGGCCGGCAAAACCCGCCGGTCTCTCAACCTGCATCATTGGAGATAGGTCATGCGCATCCGCTCGTTACTGCTCGTACTCGTACTCGTGCTCGCCGCGCCGCTGGCGAGCCACGCCTTTGTTCCCGAAAACGGTCACTACGGCACCACCACCCCCGACGCAACCGCCGGCGGCACCGCCATTTCGGTTGAAATCCAGAACGACTACCTGTTCGCGGCGGGCTACGTCTACAACCCCGACGGCACACCCACCTTCGTCACCATTCAGGGCCCGATGAAGTATGAATTCATCAAGTTTCCCGGCAGTATTCTGGGCTATTACGCTTGGCGGTTGAACGACCCAACCGCCTTGTTCAGCGCGCAGGGTGGGCAATGTATCGGCACCATCAGCCAATGCCCGTACAAGAAACCGACAGTCGTCCCGATCGGCGGCGTCGATATCCAATTCACCTCAAACAATCAAGGCACGATGACCTGGGGCACACCCGGTCACGTCGTCTCGGTTAAGCTGACCCGATTTCAATTCATGGGCGCGGATGCCGCCGACACGATGCTCGGCATCTGGGATTTCGTGCTGGATCGCTCCGTCTCTGAAGCCGCGACCAACATCCCCTACAACATCCCCGCCGAACGGCTGACCATTACCAGTTCGACGAGTACGGCTATCTCGAATTTCCCATACGGCGGCTGCGTCACTTACGACCGGGCGTGGGATTCCTGCTTGGTTGTCGGCGGCGTGCGCCAATTGGTTTCAGGCAAAACCATTGCCTGCACCAGCACCAACGCGAGCAGCACCTGCGAGGGCTGGTCCTATGGCAACAAGCACGTGATCCTGGTTTACAGCGAAAACGACTTCAAGGTTCGTCGCGTGTATACGTTCTACGACCACGGCTTGAAGTTCACCGGGCCCATCACCGGCACGGCGGCAGTATGCCCGGAAGGCCAAGCCGACTATCTCAAATGCACGACCAAAACCGGCATTGTCTTCGAGGCATTTCGTTCCGCCAGCGGCAACTACGCGACGACCGGCGTCGGCATGCACTGATGGTTCGTAGTTGATGTGGCGCCGGCGCGATGGTGCCGGCGCCAGTTCGCACACCCCGCAAGGCAACGACTCACTCCGCCGCCGTGCTCACGCATCGATCCAGGCCAGCGTCGCCATGCGTCCGGTTTGCCCATCGCGGCGATACGAAAAAAATTGCGCCGCCTCGCGGATGGTGCAGTGATCGCCCCCGCAAACCTCGCGCACGCCGACGTCGGCCAGACGCAGGCGCGCGAGGGCGTACAGATCAACGAGCCAATGCCCCGCGCGCGTCGGCGAGAACGCACTTGCCGCGCGCGGATCGTGCGCAACAAACGCCGCGCGCACTTCCACGCCAATTTCGTAGGCCGCCGGCCCCGCCGCGGGCCCAAGCCAGGCGACACACTGCGCGGCGGGCATGCGCATCGCGGCACAGGTCGCTTCGATGACGCCAGCGGCAAGGCCTTTCCAACCGGCATGGGCAACGGCCACCTCGCTGCCGTCGCACGCGGCGACAACGACGGGCAGGCAATCGGCAGTGAGCACCGCGAGCACCGCGCCGGGGGTGGAAGTCACAGCGGCATCGGCCTGTGGTTCGTCGTCGTTCAATGAATCGTCCAAGCGCACGACGTGTGTGCCATGCACCTGACGCAGCCAGCGCGGCGCGCTCGGCAATGCGATTTGCACTTGCAGCGCCACGCGATTGGCGGCAACACATGCCGGATCATCACCGCTGTTGACGCCAAGATTGCAGCTATCAAACGGCGACTGTGAGACGCCCAGCAGGCGCCGCGTGGTGGTCAGCGCATGCACGCGCGCAGGCACGGGCCATTGCGCGCGCACGAGCGCCGCCATATCGATCATCGCTTCGCTACCGCCGTGTCCTCGCGCAAAGCGCGCACGAGGCCGAGAAAATCCTGCGGCACCGCCACTTCGGTGCTGATGGTGGCGCCCGTGACCGGATGGGCGAATTCGAGCTTTTCCGCGTGCAGCGCCTGCCGCTTGAAACTGCGCAGGGTTTGGATGAGATCGTCCGTCGCGCCTTTGGGCAGCTTCAGGCCGCCGCCGTATTGCGTATCGCCCACCAGCGGATGCTTCGCGTAGGCCATGTGTACGCGAATCTGATGCGTACGCCCGGTTTCCAGGCGACATTCGACCAGCGTATGCGCACGAAAACGCTCGCGCACGCGATAGTGCGTACGCGCCGGCTTGCCGGCGGGTTCGTCGACGACGGCCTGCTTCAGTCGATCATGCGGGTGGCGTCCGATCGGCGCATCGACGCTGCCACCGGCGATCATCGCGCCAAGCACGACGGCGACGTATTGGCGATGCACGTCGCGCTCCTGCAGGGCCTCGACCAGTTTCGTGTGCGCACGCAAGCTGCGCGCGACGACCATGACGCCCGAAGTGTCCTTGTCCAGTCGATGCACGATGCCGGCGCGTGGAATTTCGGCCAATCGCGCATCGAAATGCAGCAGCGCATTCTGCAGGGTGCCCGCCGGCTGACCCGCACCCGGGTGCACGACAAGGCCGGCGGGCTTGTTGATGACGAGGACATCGGCGTCTTCATAGCGAATATCGAGCGCAATCTCTTCCGGTTTCATCGGCACTTCCTGCCCCGGTCGCGCATGCAGGGAAACGATCTCGCCGCCGCGCACGATCTGACGCGGCACCGCCGGCGCGCCATCGAGCAGCACATCGCCCGCCTTGATCCAGGCGGTCAGCCGCGAGCGCGAGTAATCGGGAAACATCTCCGCCACGGCCTGATCCAGGCGCAAACCCGCGGCACGAGTGGGAATGGGATGGCGGGTAAATCGGGTATCGTCGTTCATTCTGAATGCAATCTGGCCGAAAAGGCCCGCGAAAGTTCCGGGCGCACGAAGGTTTCGGCTATTATCGCCTCCTTTCCGGCCTGCGGCGGTCGATTCATGCGGATTCCTTCGATGCGATTCTCCCCCTTGGCCAAATTCTTCGTGCTCCTGTTGCTCGCCATCTTCGCCGTCGGCTGTCACCGCGAGAAAAAGCAGGACGACACCGAAGTGCTGCCGGTCGAGCAAATGTACTCGACGGCGAAAGACGCCTTGACCGTGGGCAATGAAGGCAAGGCGATCCGTTATTACCAGCGCTTGATCGCGCGCTTCCCGTTCGGGGCCTACACCGAACAGGCGCAGATCGAACTCGCCTTTGCGCAATACAAGGACGGCAAGCAGGATGAGGCCCTGTCCACGATCAATCGCTTCATCAAGACCTACCCCACGCACAAACACATCGATTACGCGTATTACCTGCGCGGCATCGTCAACTTCGATCGCGATCGTGGCTTTCTCGCCACTTGGGCCAACCAGGACCCGACCAAGCGCGAAATGGCCACCTCATTGCAATCGTTCGAGGATTTCAACGAACTCGTCACCAAATTCCCCAACAGCCGCTATTCGGCGGATGCGCGCCTGCGTATGATCTACCTGCGCGACAACCTCTCGCGCGCCCAGGTCGATGTCGCCAGGTTCTACTTCAAACGCGGCGCCTACGTGGCGGCGATCAACCGCTGCAAAGACATCCTCGAGCGCTTCGATCGCACCCCTGCCGCCGGCGATGCGCTCGCCATCATGGCCCTGTCCTACAAGTCGCTCGGTCAGACCAAGCTCGCCGACGACAGCGAGCGCGTGCTCAAGCTCAACTACCCCGGCCACCCCTATTTCGCCGGCCGTTGGCCCGACTACGGTCACTGGTGGATGCGGCTGGTGCCGTTCCACGGTTGAACCGGCACCCGCCATATCGCTGATCTGAGTGTCGCCTAAGGATTGACGGCACGCGCATCGCGCGCAAGCAGCGCATCGATCGCCGCGGGGTCGATTTTCTCGCCATCGCCCGAGCGCTCGGCGAGCTTGAACCATTCCTCGATACGCGTTTGTGCATCCGGTTCCGGGCTGGTGACGAATGACGGCGTGGCCGCTTCGTATCGCTCCCACGCCGCGCGCACCTCGCCCCAGAACGTGGCAGTACGCTTCCAATAGTCGCGGCCCGCGCTGAAATCGTAATTGGAAATATGAGTGTAGGTGTTCGTGCCGACCTCGCGCGCAAGCGCATGCGCCGCGCCGCTCGCATCGATCACGAGCTTGGTGTTGTCCTGCTCATGCACCCAGCCTGCCGGCGTCAAGGTGTGGCGGTTGACGGCTTCGAGCACGGAATAATCCTTGCGCGTGGTGTACTCGCGCCGCGGCAACGGTCGCCAAATGCGATCAGACTGCCAGGCATCGACACCGTGCGCATGGGTCCAGCGACCGATACCGGCATAACGCGGCACGTCATCCACCTCATAAACAATCTGCGACCACGCTCCCACACGCGCGTCGGGCGCCACGGCTTCACTCGTGAATTTCCCATTGCCGTGAAAGCGCAAGAGCGTGCTCGGCTGATACTGCCAATCCTGTCGCCAGTGCTTGACCACGACATGCTTGTCGCCGAGCACGAGGATATGTTGCAAGGCGATGTGCTCGCCGCTGTCTTCGACCACCAGCACCAGTTCGGTGCCGCCGCTGTGCTGCGCTGCGTGGGGTACATAGTCGGGTGCCAGCGCTGCGGTTTCCTCGAAGGCAAAGCGCACGCGGTATTCGCCCGCCATCGCGAGAATGCTGCGGCGATCGCACTCAAAGGGGGACAATCCGGGTTGCGCACACGGCGATGTGTAATTCACCGGCGCGAGCACGGCAGTGGATTCAGCATGCATGGCAACGGCTCTTGGTTTTTGTTGTGCACTGGCGCAGGCGCTCAACATCAATGTGGCGGAAATACAGAGCGCAAGGCTGGCGTATCGCGTTGTGACCTGGTTTTTCATCGGGTACGTCTCGGTGGGGCTGGGGGAGTGAAATCACGGGCAGGCGAAGTGCAGTTCGGCGCGCTCGTCCTCGGCGATCCGCTGTGCCAACTGCTGCCCCAGATCGGACAGCGCAAGCGGCGCACACAACCCGAGCACATGCAGGCGCGGCAAGTGCAGCAACGGAAAGCGCACGGTGCGTGCCTGCCAGCACTGACGCCTACCGCGCAACGCGCAATGCAGGAAGGCCGCATGCGCGCGCCAACGCGTGGCTGCCGAGGCCCCCGCGTGCGTGATAGCGCAATCGGCCAACATGGCATCCCAAGCGAGATAGTCTGAATCGGGCAAGAGATACAGGCGCGCGAGGCAGCAGGATTCCACATCGATCAATTCCAGCCACTCGCGTGGCCCGCGCGCGGTAACGACGCTGTGCGCCTTCACCTGTGCGCTGCCTGAAAATGCCGCCAGCGCCGGGTGATCGAGCAGGAGCACACCGCGCGACAGCAGGCGCGCATGCGGGAACACGCCATCACCCGCGCGATGCAGCCAGAGCACGGCGCCAAGGCGCGGCAGCCAGGTGGCAAATCGGTACCAATCCAGTGGCGTCGATGCCACGTGCGCAGAGGTACGATCATCGAAACGCGTTGTCGGGTACGGCTCTGACGCACCGCACAGCATGTCGTCGTGGAAGCCATCGCTCATGGTTGCCCCCTCCTCGTACGGTGTGCGCGGGTTCACCGCCGCAGCGCTACAGGCTGATCTTGAAGCCCGCACTGATGGATCGCCCCGGCGCGGAATAGCGATCGATCGTGACCGGAACATACGCCGCGCCGCGCACATCGCCCCAGCGCCAATAGCGTTTGGCGCCGAGATTGGCGAGGCCGAGGTACAACTGCACCTGGGGCGTGGGCTGACAGTGCGCGTATACATCCACGAGCGCGTAGCCGGGCGCATGAAACACCGGCGTCACCACCGAATGGGTCTGCCCCGGCGATGACACATCGGCGGGCAATCGATTCTTCGCTGCGGCGAACGTGGTGATCGCCTCGACGCCCCAGCGGTCGCGATCATAGGCAAGGCCAAGCACTGCGCGCGTCGGATCGATGCTCGCGAGCGGCTGATGCGTCGTTTTGTCGTCACCGCGCGCCCAAGCGGCGCTGGCCTTGAGGGTGAAATGTTCGAGCGAAGAAACGAGTTCACCGAGCTTCACGCCCCCGCGCGCTTCGGCGCCGAAAATGTGCACGCGCGTGAGATTGCGTGACTGGAACAACATCAGGCGACTCGCGGGATCCACGCCGACGAATTCCAGTTCGTCGATGAAATCGCGATAGTGGTTGTCGTAGGCGGCGACGCTGAAATAGCCGAACGCAGAAGTGCCGCGCAAACCGAGCTCGGCGCCATCGCTCGTCTCCGGCTTGAGTTTGGGATTGGGCAGCGCGGTGTAGCCAAACTGAAGGTTGGTGAAACCGATGTTGACATCGTTGTACGGTGGTGCGCGAAATCCGTGCGCGTATTGCACGTAGGTACTCAAGGCATCGCTGTAGCGCCAGATCGTGCCGAACTTCGGCGACCAGCTCGTGCGCGCAAGGCCGACCGGCACCACGCCGGGGTTGCCCGCGGCAAACATCGCATCGTTGTTGTCCGGCGCCAATCGGTAATAGTCGACACGCACGCCGGGAATCAGGCTCAGGCGATTGTCGAGCAGCGCAATTTCATCTTGCGCGAAGGCCGCCGCCGTCGTGGTCTGGGTGATGGGAAAATCGCGTGTCGGGAAGGTATCGGGCACAACCACGTTCGTCTTCTCGCCAGTGGTCAGGCTGAGCTGATAGCCGTCGCGTTCTTCGCGTGTGTGTGTGCGCGAGACATCCAGCCCGTAGGTCAGATCATGCTGAACGGTACTTGTCGCAAACTCCTTGCGCACGGTTGTGTTGAACCCGATGAGATTCTGCACGAAATCGAAGCGGCGAAAGCGTTGCACGGGTTTGACGGGAATCGTGCCGATCACCGTCGCAAGGCCCTCGAAGGTGTCCTGGCGCGTGCGGCTGACTTGCGCGTCGGCACGCCATGCGACGCTGTCGGCGAGGGCAAATGCCAGCGGAACATCCTGCCCCAGCGAGAGGCGCATGCGCTCGCGCAGATCATCGCCACGCAACTCGCTCGTCCGTGCTCGCGTCATCGGGTTGTAACCAAGGCCACTCAATACCACGGTGCGATCAACCCCCTGATCACCATCGAGCGTGATGCGATCAACTCGCCCTCCCGGGTTGTCGCGCACGTATTTTGCCAACACGGCAGTACTCGACGCATCTTGCGGATTCGGGCGGGTACGCATCGCATCCGCGCTGTCCACGACGCCTTGGTTGGCGAACTGCGCACCCTCTCGATGGGTGCCGACGAGCACGAGACCATTCGTGCCATCGCCGGCAGCATAGGTGCCGGTGGCGCTGGTTCCACGATCCACCGAAGCGTAGCCTGCGCGCAGCGAAGCGTATTGTCCCTTGCCCTGACCGAGGTAATCAGATGGGTCCCGGGTGACATAGCTGACCACGCCGCCGAGCGCATCCGAGCCGTACAGCGCGGAGGCCGCGCCGCGCACGATCTCGACCCGCTTCAAACTGTCTACATCTACACTGTCGCGACCCGCATTCGAGTAACTTCCCATTGCGAACGCATCCGGTACGGCCACGCCATCGACCAGGATGCGCACACGATTGCCATCGAGGCCACGGATGGTGAACCCGTTGAGGCCAAAGCGTCTGCCGTCGGCGTTGACGGAAACTCCCGGCTCGTAGCGCACGAGGTCGCGGATGTCCTGAGCCAGATGCCGCTCGATTTCCGCGGCATCGATCACACTGGTCTCGCCGACCACGTCTTTTTGCGCGCGCTCGTTCAGAGTCGCGCTAACAATGATGGTA
>Ga0208826_1001211_pt1 | contig 22530 bp, 19 predicted proteins | sample AD_UKC115_MetaG_FD_184451 | JGI IMG/M metagenome (GOLD analysis project Ga0208826, IMG submission 184451) | Active sludge microbial communities of municipal wastewater-treating anaerobic digesters from Hong Kong - AD_UKC115_MetaG (SPAdes)... | ecosystem: Engineered > Bioreactor > Anaerobic >...
TGGGGGGGCCTGGGTCGCGCCCCCGGCCGCGAGGTGATGCAGGCCGCCGCCCGCGCGGCGCGCCAAGAGATGATGCAGCGCATCCGCGAAAACAAGGCCGGACAAGGCCCGCGCGGCCGTGGCCCGGGCCCGCGCCCGGCCCGCGCCGCCGGCGCCAGCGCAGACGATGGCAACGCCCTCCAGCAAGCCGACCAGGCCCCGCGCGCGCCCGCCGCCCATGCGGAGGACGGCCAGGGCCCGCGCAACGGCCGCAACCGCAACCGCCGTCGCGGGCGTGGCGGCAACGGCAACCGGCCGGATGGGCCCGACACCCCGCGCAACCACGGTCAGCACGCCCCCGCGCCGCGCCCCGCACCGGCCACGCGCGAGTTCGGCTATGACGACGAGGACGAGCGCGAGGTCGACCGCCTGCCGCGCAACATCGACCCGCTGCAAACCAACCTGCACGGCCGGCGCAACGCCCCGCGCGGCCCCAGCCACGGCGCGGTCGGCCAGCCCGACCCGATGCGCACCAGCATCGACGGCATGGGCGGCAAGAGCGGCGGCGGTGGCCGCAACAAGCAGCGCGGCCGCGGCGGCTTTGGCGGTGGCGGCCAACGTGGCGGCGGCTACGGGCGCTGAACGCCGACGGGCACGCAGCAAAAAGGGCTTGTGCGCAAGCCCTTTTTTTATGTCGTTTGGGCTTATTGCCCTTGTCTGAATTGCGCTGGCAGCTATTTCATCGATAGCATCTCGTTCAACTCAGGCACGCACGAACAGCGTCACCAGCGGATCGTCCCCCAGCAGCCGGCTGCGGTGGCCATGCACCTGGGGATCGAAGCGGGCGCCGGCCGGCAGCGTGTCGTTGGAGTAGAAGCACTCGCCCGGCCCGAACACGCGCGCCGTGCCGTCGCGCAAGCCGATTTCCATGCGCCCTTGCAGCACCACCAGCCACTGCGGCGTGCCGGTGCAGTGAAAGTCGCTGGCAAAGCCCACCGGGCTGCGGCGAAACTGGCAGCCGCCCGACGCCATCAGGCTTGACAGGCGGGCGGCCGGCGCGCCTTCGGAGAGCGGCACGGGCCAATCGCGAAAACGCGCGCGGCCGTCGTCGGCGGTGTAGAGCTCGGTCAGGGTCAAAGTGGTCATGGGCTGGCAGCGCCAAGGTGTTGGAGCGTGAATTGCGCCCCAGTGTAGGGCTGGTGGCGCTTACCCACGCTTACAACACCATCACTCCGGCTCAACCCCATCGGCCGCCGGACTTCGTTTCTGTCATCTCCACCCCCTGAAACGGAGCCCCGCATGAAATCACCCGCCTCCCTGCTCTGCGCCATCGCCCTGGCCGCCGGCACCCTGCTGGCCAGCGCGCACGCGCACGCCGTCGGCCGCCTGCTCGACGTCGACGTGATCGACCGCGACACCGGCGCGCCGCTGCCGGTGTACCGCCACGGCAGCGACTGGTGGATCGCCGGGCGCCCCGGCGCGCGCTACGCCATCCAGGTGCGCAACGCCAGCGGCGAGCGCGTGATGGGCGTCATGTCCGTCGACGGCGTGAACGTCATCACCGGCGACACCGCCGCCTGGGACCAGTCCGGCTACGTGCTGTCCGCCTGGCAGAACGCGCAGATCACCGGTTGGCGCAAGAGCGACGCCGAAGTCGCGGCCTTTCACTTCACCACCCTGCCCCACTCGTACGCCGCGCGCACCGGGCGGCCCGCCAACGTCGGCGTGATTGGCGTGGCGGTGTTTCGCGAACGGCTGCAGCCACCGCCGCCGCCCATCGGGCCGATGGCCGCGCCGATGGAGCGCCGCAGCGCGCCGGCCGCGGGCGACGCCGAAGCCGCCAGCCCCGCGGCGCGCGCGGAAGAATCGCAAGACAAGGCGGTCGAGGCCGACCGCAGTACCAGCGCCAGCGCAGCACGCCCCCGGCAGGCCGCACCGCATCTGGGCACCGGCCACGGCGCGCGCGAGAGCGCCTGGGTCAGCCACACCCGCTTCGAGCGCCGCAGCCCGCGGCCTCAGGAAGTCATCTCCATCCGCTATGACAGCCATGAAAACCTGGTGGCCATGGGCGTCATCGCGCCCGACCGCCGCCTGCTGCCGCAGCCGCAGGCCTTTCCGGATTCTGCAAGCAGCGGCTACACGCCCGATCCGCCGGCCTGGCGGTGAGATGAACCGACAACACCCCCTTTCCTCACGCTGCGCGTGGGAAGGAAGACGCAGCCAGCGCGGCGGGACAGCCCTTGCGCGGCCGCCCGCGCATGGCCCACGCCGATTTCATGCGTTGCGGGAGCGCGAACGTCCGGCGGTTGATCGGAAGGCGGCTCGCGCCCGCGCCCTCGCCATAATCGGGCCCATGCCGCCGCCGGACGACGCCACCGACGAGACGCTCATGCAGCGCTATGCCGCGGGTGACGCACGCGCCTTCGAAACCCTGTACGACCGCCACGGCCTGCGCCTGTGGCGCTACATCTTCCGCAGCATCGGGGATGTGGCCACGGCCGACGAACTGGCGCAGGACGTGTGGCTGCGCGTGGCCCGCAACGCCGCGCGCTACCGGCCGCTGGCGGGCGACGCGGGCCAGCCGGTGGCGCGCTTCACCACCTGGCTGTTCACCGTGGCGCGGCACCGCGTGGTCGACCACGTGCGCGCCGCCCGCCCCACGGTCAGCCTGGACGAGGCGGTCGATGACGCGCACACGCTGGCCGATACGCTGGCCGCGCCCTCGGGCTTTGGCCCCGTGCGGCGCATTGAAAACCGCCAGCAGGCCCGGCAACTGCTGGCGGCGCTGGAGCAACTGCCCGCCGTGCAGCGCGACAGCTTTCTGCTGCAAGCCGAGGGCGAGATGAGCGTGGCCGAGATCGCCGCCGCCACCGGCGTGGGCATCGAAACCGTCCGCAGCCGCCTGCGCTACGCCCGCGCCGCGCTGCGCCGGACGCTGGAGAACATGGCATGAGGCACCCGGTGTCAACCCGCCGTTGCGGCAAGTGCAGGTCGAGTGCCGCAATGGCGAGCCGGGCCCTGGCCCGGGTGGCCGATCCCGGCGCGCCGCGCCGCTCGCCAAGGCGCATGCTGCAGCGCGCAGCACGGAGGGCAGGTCCGTGAACTCGCCCACGCAAGACACCTTGGCACAACCGCCCGAGGACGAGATCCTCGCCCGCTATCGCGAGGCCAGCGCGCTCGACGACATCGGCCCCGATGCCAGCCTGCGCGCGGCGGTCCTGGCCCAGGCCCAGGTGCAGGCCTGGCTGCACGCCGACCACGCCACGGATGCCGAAGACACCGATGCCGATGCCGGCGCCGACCGCTCGCCCCCCCACAGCGGCGAGCTCGACTTCGCCTCCGGTCCGCTGGCACCGACCCCCGGCGCCGACGCGGCCAACGACCGGCACTGGGTCCGCACGGCCGTCGCCAGCGTCGCCGTCCTCGGCCTCGCCGGTTTGCTGGCGGTGCAACTCGACCGCGGCGCGGACGACGAACGGGACCTGGCGCTGGGCCGCGGCGCAACCCCCGTGACGGCGGCGCCCGCAACCGCAGGCCGCGCCGAGGCGGACGCTGCATCGCCCCATGCGGCGGCGCCGTCCGCCGCGGCGCCCGCAAACGCCCAGGACGCATCCGAACGCACGCCGCAGCGCCGTGCCGACAGCCAGGCCGCCGCGCCGACGGCCAGTGACACGGCGCGCACCAGCGCCGACGCGCCACCCACCCCCGCCGCCACGCTCGCCCCAGGCAGCCTCGTCGAGCCGCAGCGCGCCGCGCCCCGGCCCGCCGAGGAGCGCGCGCCCGCCCGCAAGCGCCCCGACGAGCCAGCGGCCGCCCAGACCCAGCGCGCGCCCGACGCCCGGCCGGCCACCGCACACAGCGAGGCAGCCGCCCCGGCAAAAGCGCAGGGCGAGCAAAGCCCGGCCCCCGACGCACAGGCCGAACGGCGTCGGGCCGCGGCGTTGCGGCGCGCCGCCAAGCTGGCCGACGCCAGCGACGCCGCGGGCAGCACCAGCACCGCACGCCCGGCCGCCGCAGCGGCCCCTTCTTCGGCGCACCCGCCAAACGCCAGCAACCCGCCCCCCGGCGCGAATGCCGCCGCGCCGTCGCCGGCTCGCCAGGACGCGCCCCCAAACGCCGCGCCCGCACCCACCGTGGCGGAAAACCTCACCAACCGGGCCAGCGCCGAGCAGCCCGCCCCCCAGCTCGCGGCCAGCCCCGCGCCGCGGAGCCCGCCGCCTTCTCTAACGCCCAACCAGCGCCTGCTGGCCGCTGCCACGTCCGGCCAGGACGCCGCAGCGCGCAACGCGCTGGAGCGCGGCGCAGCCGTCAACACCGCCGACGACGCCGGCCGCACCGCACTGATGCTGGCGGCGCGCCGTGGTGACGCGGCCCTGGTGCAACTGTTGCTCAATGCCGGCGCCGACCCGGCGCGCACCGACCGCGCCGGCCGCAGCGCGGTTGACCATGCGCGCGACGCCGGCCACGCCGCGCTGGCCCAGCGCCTGCAGGTGGGCAGCATCAAACCGTGAGGCGCTGACACGCCGCTGTGTCGATGTGGCACGAGCCAGTCGCCCACGCGCAATCGCCATCGCAATCGCAATCGCCACAGCGTGAACCTGCCATGCCGACCTTCACCGTTTCCACCCCGCTGCCCATCGCACCTGAGGCTTTCTGGGCGCGCATGTCCATGGCAGCAGTCAATGCCGAGCTTTGGCCGTGGGTGCACATGACCGCCCCCGCTGGTTGGCGGCGCTGCCCGCTGGCGCAATGGACCACGGAGCGGGTGCTCTTTCGCAGCGTCGTTTTGCTGCTGGGTGTGCTGCCCGTCGATGTGCACGCGCTGCGCCTGGCGCACATTGACCCTGATCGCGGCTTTCTGGAAGAGTCGTCCTCATGGACCAACAGGCTGTGGCGCCACGAGCGCACCACCACCCGCACCGAGCGCGGTTGCGTCGTGACCGACACGGTCACCATGCACGGCCGGGTGGCGCTGCTTGCGGCGCTGATGACACCCATCTACCGGCTGATTTTTCAGCATCGGCACCGCCGCCTCAGGCGCTTGCATGCCGGTGCGGGCCGCTGACAGACCTGCTTGCCGTGACTTGTCGGGGGCCAGGATCGAGTGCTTTCATAAAATTCATCGACACCACCGTCGACCCTGCCGCGCCAGCCAGCGCCTTGCAAACCGACTGAACCCAGCACGCACACCATGGCAACGTCCAATTCCACTTCGATCTCCTTTGGCCTGCAAGACCGCGTCGTCATCATCACCGGCGCCGCGCAAGGCATCGGCGAGGCCTGCGCGCGGCGCTTTGCGCGCGAGGGCGCGCAGGTGGTCATCGCCGACGTTGCGGACGCGCGCGGCCAGGCGCTGGCGGCCGAGCTGGGCGCAACCTACCAGCACTGCGACGTGGGCGACAAGGCGCAGGTCGACGCGCTGGTGGCCCAGGTGCTGCACCAGCACGGCCGCATCGACGTGCTGGTCAACAACGCCGGCATCTTCAAGGCGGCCAATTTCCTCCAGGTCACCGAGGCGGACTTCGACGCCGTGCTGCGCGTCAACCTCAAGGGCGCCTTCCTGGTCGGCCAGGCGGTGGCGCGCGTGATGGCGCAGGCCGGGCGCGGCGCCATCGTCAACATGAGCTCGGTCAACAGCGTGCTGGCCATTCCCGACATCGCCAGCTACAACGTCAGCAAGGGCGGCATCAACCAGCTCACGCGCGCCATGGCGCTGGCGCTGGCCGACCAGGGCGTGCGCGTCAACGCCGTGGGCCCCGGCACCATCGCCACCGAGCTGGCCGCCCAGGCCGTGCTGACCAGCGAGGAGGCCAAGAACAAGATCATGATGCGCACGCCGATCAAGCGCCTGGGCGAACCCGCCGAGGTGGCCGACGTGGTGGCTTTCCTGGCCAGCGACGCCGCCAGCTACATGACCGGCGAGATCGTCATGGTCGACGGCGGGCGCATGGCGCTGAACTACACCGTGCCCTTGTGAAACCGCGACTTATTTCCGCCCCGCGCCAGCGCCGTGCGACCCGACTGCGCTGAAAAGTTTCAATTTGTCTCGGATAATGGCGCGCTTGTCGACGGCCGCGCCACACCGGCCTGCCGTCCGTGCACACACCGCTCTCATGCTGATCGCGCACATCACCGACCCGCACATCGGGCTCCAGCCGGGCCTGCTGACCGGCCCCGTCGACCCGAGCGGCGGCCTGCGCCGCGCGCTGGAGCATGTGCGCGGCCTGCAACCGGCCATCGACGTGCTGCTGCTGACGGGTGACCTGGCCGACAGCGGCCAGGCGAGCGACTACGCCGAGATCGCCGCCCAGCTCGAGCGCGCGCTGCCTCCGCCCGCCGCCGGCGGCCCGCGGGTGCTGGCGATCCCGGGCAACCATGACCTGCGCAGCGCGGCACGCCAGCACTTGGCCTCGGTCATGCCGGTGGCCAGCGACGCGCCGGGCGACTGCATCTGTCTGCACGCCACGCAGGGCGACATGCACTTCATTGGCCTGGACACGGTGGTGCCGGGCGCCCCGCACGGCGCGCTCGGGGCCGATCAGCTCGACTGGCTGCAGCGCCAGCTGGCGGCCTGCGCAGGCCAGCCGGTGCTGCTGTTCATGCACCACCCGCCCCTGGTCAGCGGCATGAGCGCCATGGACAACTGCGGCCTGCTGCACGGCCGCGCCGAGCTGGGCCGCCTGGTGGCCGCGCACGGCGGCGTGCAACTGATCGCCTGCGGCCACATGCACCGGCCCATCGTCGGGCAGTTGGGCGGCGCGCCGGTGGTGGTGGCGCCCTCCAGCTCGCACCAGCTCGCACTCGACCTGCGCCCCGACGCGCCGCTGGCCTGCCGCTTCGAGCCGCCGATGATCGGCCTGTACCGCTGGACGCCCGCAGACGGGCTGGCCTGCCATTTCAGCTACATCGAGTCCTTCGGCCCCAGCCACCTGATCTGATCGGCGCCACGCGCGAGGCGCAAGATGCTATTGTTCATGTAGCTGTTTGCGTCCGTCCAACAAGGGCAAGAGCTCTATTTGATTCATTTCCGCGACAACAAACACGGTTGCCGCAGCACGCTCTCCCTCTGTGCGCCGGCCGCATTCGGCTCACCCTGGTCACGCCGCACGGGCACAATGGCCGCATGAGAATCCTGCACACCATGCTGCGCGTGGGCAACCTCCAGCGCTCGATCGACTTCTACACCCAGGTGCTGGGCATGCAATTGCTGCGCACCTCCGAGAACCCCGAGTACAAATACTCGCTGGCCTTCGTCGGCTACGAGGGCGGCAACCCCGGCCAGGCCGAGATCGAGCTGACCTACAACTGGGGCACCGAAAGCTATGACCTGGGCACGGCCTACGGCCACATCGCCCTGGGCGTGCCCGACGCCCACGCCGCCTGCGAGGCCATCAAGGCCGCCGGCGGCCAGGTCACGCGCGAGGCCGGGCCCGTGAAGGGCGGCACCACCGTCATTGCCTTCGTCACCGACCCCGACGGCTACAAGATCGAGCTGATCCAGCGCGGCGCCGCAGCGGCCGGCGGCGGCCTGCGCTGACTGCCTTCGCCGCTCCCATGAAAAAACCCGGCGGCCGCCGGGTTTGTTCGTGTCGGAGCCGCCGTCCGATCACTGCAGCGTCACCTCGACGCGCCGCGCCTCGGTGTTGCTGCCGCTGGCCGTGGTCACCTCGGGCTTGCGCAGCTCGATCTTGTCCTCGCCGATGCCCAGCGCCTTGAGCGCGCCCTGCACCGCCAGCGCCCGCTGCTTGGCCAGCTCCTCGTTGACGGCGGCGTCGCCCGTCGCGTCGTGATAGCCGCTGATCACCGCCTTGCGGCCCGCCGCCACGCCCTTGACGATCTCGCCCAGCGCATCGGGCGCGCCGGCGGCCAGCTCGGTCTTGCCGCTGGCAAAGTAGAACTTCACCACCTCGCCCTCCACGCGCACGCTGGCCCCATCGCCGCTGGCGGCGTCCGCACCGCCGACCGTGCCCACCACCGTGGCAGCGGATGCGACCGCCGGGCCGCGGGCCTGCGCCGCTGGCGCGCCGGCCGGCAACGCCCCCGCTCCCGCGCGGCCCAGCACCAGCCCGAACACCAGGCTGATCACCAGCACGATCAGGCCAAACACCACGCCCAAGACCAAACCCTGGGAATCATCGTTTTGTGCAGACATTTCCGTCCTTCTTTCAAGATTCAAGTTGTTGCGGGCCGCCCGCGCCATCGACCGGAATCGGCCGGGCACGCGCCACAAAACGCGGGCCGAACCGCCGCCGATGAGACGCCCGAAAACCTTTGATTGTATAAAGTCCGGCCATGGACTCCGAAACAGCTGGCTACGCCGCCTATGAGCACCTGCGCCCGCCCGGTCGCGACCCCGTGCAATTGCGCGAACAGACGCGCACGCAGTGGCGACACCAAGCGGGCGGCCGCGCGACCGATCTGTGGATCTTCGGCTACGCCTCGCTGATCTGGCGGCCCGACTTTGCCGCCGTCGAGCGCCACGCCACGCGGGTGCACGGCTGGCACCGCTCGCTGGCCATGTGGAGCCGCGTCAACCGCGGCACGCCCGAGCAACCCGGCCTGGTGTTTGCGCTGCTGCCCGGCGGCAGCTGCCAGGGCGTGGTCTACCGGATTGCCGCGCGCGATGCCGACGCCGTGTTCGACACCCTGTGGGCGCGCGAAATGCCCAGCGCCGTGTACGACCCGCGTTGGCTGAACTGCGCCACGCCGCACGGGCCGGTGCCCGCGCTGGCCTTCACCCTCTCGCGCCGCTCGCCGTCCTACACCGGCGAACTGACGCCCGCGCAATACCGCAGCATCTTCCGCCTGGCCCAGGGCCGCTATGGCAGCACCCTGGAGTACGCCCGCCAGACGCTGGACAGCCTGCAAGCCAATGGCGTGCGCGACACCCGCCTGAGCCAGTTGCTGCGCTACGCTGACGACAGCCCACCGACAACGGACGACTGTGCATGACCGACATCGCCAACCTGCGCAAAAGCTACGAGCGTGCCGAGCTGTCCGAGGCCGCCTCGCACGCCGACCCTTTGGGGCAGTTCACCCAGTGGTTCGACGAAGCGCGCCGCAGCGCGGTGCCCGAGCCCAACGCCATGACGCTGGCCACCGTGGGCAGCGACCTGCGCCCCAGCACCCGCGTGGTGCTGATCAAGGATTTCGACGCCCGCGGCATCGTCTGGTATACCAACTACGACAGCCGCAAGGGGGGCGAGTTGGCCGGCAACCCGTTCGCGGCCTTGCAGTTTCACTGGGTCGAGCTGGAGCGCGTGGTGCGCATCGAAGGCCGGGTCGAAAAAGTCGGTGACGCCGAAAGCGATGCCTACTACGCCAGCCGTCCGCTGGACAGCCGCATCGGCGCCTGGGCCAGCCCGCAAAGCCAGGTGATCGAAAGCCGGAGCGTCCTGGTCAAGGCTGCCGCCCAATACGGCGCCCGCTTTCTGCTCAGCCCGCCGCGCCCACCGCATTGGGGCGGCTTTCGGCTGGTGCCCGACCGCTGGGAATTCTGGCAGGGCCGCAAGAGCCGGCTGCACGACCGCTTGCGCTATCGCCTGCAAGCCGGCGCCTGGGTGCGCGAGCGGCTGGCGCCCTGAACCTCACCCAGATGCCGGGCAGAACGCAGCGAGGCAGGACGAACGCCCGGCCGCAGTGGGCGAAGAGGATCTGCCGAAAACGCGAAAAGGTGGTTTCACAACTATCAAATTGGTAGCTGCTTGCGCTCTCCCATCAAGCGCCAGGACCACATTTGATTCAAATGTCGTGTTCTTTTGCGTCTTCTGCGCAATTTCTGCGTCCGGCGGTTTGAAAGCGTCTTGCGCTCCTCGACGGACTCAGCGCCGGCGTGGCGGCGGCGGCGCGGTCTTGGGTTTTTGGCCCAGCGCCGCGCGGTGGCGATTGATGCGCTCGAGCTTGCGCTCGTCGTCGCGCTCCATCGCCTTGCGCTTGGTATAGCCCGACCAGTCGGCCCAGGTCCACCACAGCATCGCGCCGACGAAGGGGCTGAGCACCCACCACCACGACCAATCGGCCACCATGCCGATACCCTGCCACTTCAGCAGCAACAAAATGATGCCAAGGCCCAACAAGTACATGGTCTATTCCTCTGTTCGCCAGTGGGGGATTTGCGCGACGGGTCAACGGCTGATCCTACAATGGCGTTGAGTCTTTGCAACTCGATCCCCACGACAGAGGAAACATTATGAAGCGTGTTCTGCTCACAATTGCCGCCCTGACCGCCGTTGCGGCCGCCAGCCCCGCCATGGCCGACGAAGCCATGGCCAAGGCCAAGAACTGCATGGCCTGCCACGCCATCGACAAAAAGGTCGTCGGCCCGGCCTACAAGGATGTCGCCAAAAAGTTCGGCGGCCAGGCGGGCGCGGCCGACATGCTGGCCGACAAGATCATGAAGGGCAGCTCGGGCACTTGGGGCCCTGTGCCCATGCCGCCCAACACCAACGTCAATGCGGCCGAGGCAAAGAGCCTGGCCACCTGGATTCTGAGCCTGAAATAACGTCTCCAATCCCCAACAAAAAAGCCTGCGCATCGCGCAGGCTTTTTTGCTTTGGCGCAAACCTTGGTCAGTGGGTCTTGCCCAGTTGGCTCAGAATCGTCGGGTTCTCCAGCGTGCTGGTGTCCTGCGTGATCTCCTCGCCCTTGGCCAGCGAGCGCAGCAGGCGGCGCATGATCTTGCCCGAGCGCGTCTTGGGCAGGTTTTCGCCAAAGCGGATGTCCTTGGGCTTGGCGATCGGGCCGATCTCCTTGGCCACCCAGTCGCGCAGCTCCTTGGCGATCCGGTCGGCCTCGGCGCCCTGCGGCAGCGCGCGCTTGAGCACCACGAAGGCGCACACCGCCTCGCCGGTCAGGTCATCGGGCCGCGACACCACGGCGGCTTCGGCCACCAGGTCGGACTTGGCCACCAAGGCGGACTCGATCTCCATCGTGCCCAGGCGGTGGCCGGAGACGTTCAGCACGTCGTCGATGCGGCCGGTGACGCGCACATACCCGGTGTTGGCATCGCGCACCGCGCCGTCGCCCGCCAGATAAAAGCCCTTCATCTCTTCCGGGAAGTAGGTCTTCTTGAAGCGATCCGGATCACCCCAGATGGTGCGCACCATGCTGGGCCAGGGCTTCTTGTAGACCAGCATGCCACCGGTGCCGTTGGGCATCTCGTGGCCGGTCTCGTCGACGATGGCCGGAAAGATGCCCGGCAGCGGCAGCGTGCACGAGCCCGGCACCAGCGGCGTGGCGCCCGGCAGCGGGTTGATCATGTGGGCGCCGGTTTCGGTCTGCCAATAGGTGTCGATGATGGGGCAGCGCTCGCCGCCCACGTTTTTGTAGTACCACATCCATGCTTCGGGGTTGATGGGCTCGCCCACGCTGCCCATGATGCGCAGGCTGGACAGATTGCTGTGCCTGGGGTGCACGGCGTCGTTGGTCTCGGCCGCCTTGATGAGCGAGCGGATGGCCGTGGGCGCGGTGTAGAAGATGCTGCACTTGTGGCGCTCGATCATCTGCCAGAAGCGGCCTGCGTCGGGGAAGGTGGGAATGCCCTCGAACACGATCTCGGTCGCGCCCGCGGCGAGCGGCCCGTAGGTGACATAGGAGTGGCCCGTCACCCAGCCGATGTCGGCGGTGCACCAGAACACGTCATCGGGCTTGAGGTCGAAGCTCCAGTCCATCGTCAGCTTGCACTGCAGCAGATAGCCGCCGGTGGAATGCTGCACGCCCTTGGGCTTGCCGGTGGAGCCGGATGTATAGAGGATGTACAGCGGGTGCTCGGCCTCGACGCTGACCGGCGCGCATTCGGTGGGCTGGCCCTTGAGCACCTCGGCAAAGGTCTTGTCGCGGCCGGCCGTCATCGGGCAGGCGCTGGCGCTGCGCTCATAGACGAAGACGTTGCGGATGCTCTCGCAGCCACCCATGGCCAGCGCGTCGTCGACGATGGCCTTCAGCGGCAGCTCCTTGCCGCCGCGCATCTGGTAGTTGGCGGTGACCACGGCCACGGCGCCGCCGTCGATGATGCGCTCTTGCAGCGCCTTGGCGGAGAAGCCGCCAAACACCACGCTGTGGATGGCGCCCAGGCGTGCGCAGGCCTGCATGGCCACCACGCCCTCGATGGTCATGGGCATGTAGATCAGCACGCGGTCGCCCTTCTTGACGCCGTGGGCCTTGAGCGCGTTGGCAAACTGGCACACCCGCGCCAGCAGCTCCTTGTACGTGACCTTGGTGACGGCGCCGTCGTCGGCCTCGAAGATGATGGCCGTCTTGTTCTCGACCGGCGTGCCCATGTGCCGGTCCAGGCAGTTGACGCTGGCGTTGAGCATGCCGTCGTCGAACCACTTGTAGAACGGCTTGTTGGACTCGTCGAGCACGCGCGTGAACGGCTTGTCCCAGGTCAGGTTCTCGCGCGCCAGGCGGCCCCAGAAACCGTTGAAGTCCTTCTCGGCCTCGGCGCACAGCGCACGGTAGGCGTCCATGCCGGAAATGCGGGCGGACTTGACCAGTTGCGCACTGGGTTCGAACACGCGGTTTTCAACCAAAACGGACTCGATGGCACTCATGACTTTGTCTCCTTGATTCGTTGCGAGCGACACGGCACAACCGCCGCGCCTGGCCGGGCAATCATCGCGCGAGGCTCTTACAGACTTCTGACGCGCCTGCAAACCCTGCGTCAAGGCCAGCGCAAACGCCCACTGCACGCGCCCACCGGCCTCAGTGTGAACGATACGCCAATTTTCACGGCGCGGTCTTGCCGGGTTGCCGATGTCCGCGCGCGCTCACGCCCGTGGCCCCGGCCCGGCGCGCGCCCGTGCCGTGAGAGTCAGCCGCCGCCCATCCGTGCGAATAGAATGCCGGGCCCGATTCAGTCCCCCCCTTTTTCCGATTCCGCCCCCAAACCGGCCATGCCCGACCTCGCCCAAGCCACCGCCAACCGCCCGCTGCGCCCCCTGCCTTCGCTCATCTTTGCCAGCCGCTGGCTGCAACTGCCGCTGTACCTGGGCCTGATCGTGGCGCAAGCCGTGTACGTGGCGCATTTCCTGGTCGAGCTGTGGCACTTGGTCGAGGCCGCCTTTGGCGATTCGCATGCGCTGGAGGCGCTGGTCGCCGGCATCGGCTACAAGTCCGACGCACCGGTCACCCAGCTCAACGAGACGGTGATCATGCTGGTGGTGCTGGCGCTGATCGATGTGGTGATGATCTCCAACCTGCTGATCATGGTCATCGTGGGCGGCTACGAGACCTTCGTCAGCCGGCTCAACCTGGACGAGCATCCCGACCAGCCGGAATGGCTCAACCACGTCAACGCCAGCGTGCTCAAGGTCAAGCTGGCGATGTCGATCATTGGGATCAGTTCGATCCACCTGCTGAAGACCTTCATCAACGCCGACAACTACACCGACAAGGTGCTCATCGCGCAGACCGTCATCCACGCGGTGTTCCTGCTGTCGGCCATCGCCATCGCCTACACCGACCGGCTGATGAGCGCGCCGTCGGAAAAGCACTGATTCGAATTGATTTGAGCCAAAGCGCCCACCCAATGGGCGCAAGCAGCTATCAATTCGATAGTTTTTTCACACCATGTCCTGCGGCCGCACCCAGGCGTCGAACTGCTCGGCCGTCAAGAAACCGCTGGCCACGGCCGCTTCGCGCAGGCTGATGCCCTCGTGGTGCGCGCGCTTGGCGATGGTGGCGGCCTTGTCGTAGCCAATGTGGGTGTTCAGCGCCGTCACCAGCATCAGCGAGCGCTGCACCAGCTCGTCGATGCGCGCACGGTTGGGCTCGATGCCGACGGCGCAGTGCTCGTTGAAACTCCGCATCCCATCGCCCAGCAGACGTACGCTCTGCAAAAAATTGTGGGCGATCATCGGGCGGAACACGTTCAGCTCGAAATTGCCCGAGGCGCCCCCCACGTTGATGGCCACGTCGTTGCCCAGCACCTGCGCGCACAGCATGGTCATGGCCTCGCACTGCGTCGGGTTGACCTTGCCGGGCATGATCGATGAGCCGGGTTCGTTCTCGGGGATGCTGATCTCGCCCAGGCCGCTGCGCGGGCCGCTGGCCAGCCAGCGCACGTCGTTGGCGATCTTCATCAGGCTGGCGGCCAGGCCCTTGAGCGCACCGTGCGCCTGCACCAGGCTGTCGCAGCTGGCCAGCGCCTCGAACTTGTTGGGCGCCGTCACGAAGGGCAGCCGGGTGAGTTGCGCCAGCTCGTCGGCCACGGCCTTGGCGTAGCCCTTGGGCGCGTTCAGGCCCGTGCCCACCGCCGTGCCACCCAGCGCCAGCTCGCACAGGTGCGGCAGCGCGGCGCGCACGTGCTGCTCGGCATGCTGCAGCTGGGCCACCCAGCCCGACAGCTCCTGCCCCAGGGTGACCGGCGTGGCGTCCTGCAAGTGCGTGCGGCCGATCTTGACGATGTCGGCAAAGGCAGCGGACTTGGCGGCCAGCGTCTCGCGCAGCGCGGCCAGCGCCGGCAGCAGGCGCTGCTCGATCGACTCGACCGCGGCCAGGTTCATGGCGGTGGGATAGGTGTCGTTGCTGGACTGGCTCTTGTTCACGTCGTCGTTGGGGTGCACCAGGCGCTCCTCGCCACGCACGCCGCCCAGCAGCTCGCTGGCGCGGTTGGCCAGCACCTCGTTGACGTTCATGTTGGTCTGCGTGCCCGAGCCCGTCTGCCACACCACCAGCGGAAATTCGCCGTCATGCTCGCCCGCCAGCACCTCGTCGGCGGCGCGGATGATGGCGCCGGCCTTGGTCGGGTCCAGCTTGCCCAGGCGCTCGTTGACCGCTGCCGCAGCGCGCTTGACCAAGGCCAGCGCGCGGATGATTTCCTTGGGCTGGCGCTCGCCGCTGATGTCGAAGTTCTGCAGCGAGCGCTGCGTCTGCGCGCCCCACAGACGCTCGGCGGCCACGTCGATGAAGCCAAAACTGTCGCGCTCGGCACGGGTGGTGTTGTCAGGTTCGGTCATGGTTGGCCTGTCAAAATAAGGGATTGTCTGGCTGGCAAGTTAGCACAAGCCTGCAAAACCTTGCTGCCGCCCCCGTTGTCCCACGACGCCCCGCGCCAGGAAAAGCCCCATGACCACCACCATCAAGCAAGACGACCTGATCGAATCCATCGCCGCCGCGCTGCAGTACATCAGCTACTACCACCCGGCGGACTACATCGCGCACCTGGCGCGCGCCTACGAGCGCGAGCAAAGCCCCGCCGCCAAGGACGCGATGGCGCAGATCCTCACCAACAGCAAGATGAGCGCCACGGGCCACCGCCCGATCTGCCAGGACACGGGCATCGTCAACGTGTTTCTCAAGATCGGCATGGACGTGCGCTTCGAGGGTTTTGCCGCCGGTCAGAGCCTGGAAGATGCGGTCAACGAAGGCGTGCGCCGCGGCTACCAAAACCCCGACAACACCTTGCGCGCCAGCGTGGTGGCCGACCCGCTGTTTGCGCGCAAGAACACCCGGGACAACACCCCGGCCGTCATCAACGTGCAACTGGTGCCCGGCAACACGCTCGACGTGACGGTGGCCGCCAAGGGCGGCGGCAGCGAGAACAAGTCCAAGATGATCATGATGAACCCCAGCGACAGCCTGGTGGACTGGGTGCTGAAAACCGTGCCCACCATGGGCGCCGGCTGGTGCCCGCCGGGCATGCTGGGCATCGGCATCGGCGGCACGGCCGAAAAGGCCGTGCTGCTGGCCAAGGAAAGCCTGATGGACGACCTGGACATGTACGAACTGCAGGCCAAGAGCGCGCGCGGCGACAAGCTCGATCAGGTCGAGGAACTGCGCCTGGAGCTGTACGAGAAGGTCAACGCGCTGGGCATCGGCGCGCAGGGCCTGGGCGGCCTGTCCACGGTGCTGGACGTCAAGATCAAGATGTACCCCACGCACGCGGCCAGCAAGCCCGTGGCGATGATCCCCAACTGCGCCGCCACGCGCCACGCGCACTTCGTGATGGACGGCAGCGGTCCGGTGTACCTGGAGGCGCCCAGCCTGGACCTGTGGCCCAAGGTGCAATGGATGCCCAACACCGAGACCAGCCAGCGCGTGAACCTCGACAGCTTGACCAAGGGAGAAGTGGCCCGCTGGAAGCCCGGCCAAACGCTGCTCTTGAGCGGCAAGATGCTGACGGGCCGCGACGCCGCGCACAAGCGCATCCAGGACATGCTGGCCAAGGGCGAGAAGCTGCCGGTGGACTTCACCAACCGCGTGATCTACTACGTGGGCCCGGTCGATCCCGTGCGCGATGAAGTCGTCGGCCCCGCCGGCCCCACCACCGCCACGCGCATGGACAAGTTCACCCGCATGATGCTGGAGCAGACCGGCCTGATCGCCATGATCGGCAAGTCCGAGCGCGGCCCCGTGGCGATCGAGGCCATCAAGGACAACGGCAGCGCCTATCTGATGGCCGTCGGCGGCGCGGCCTACCTGGTCAGCAAGGCCATCAAGCACGCCCGCGTGGTGGGGTTCGAGGACCTGGGCATGGAAGCCATCTACGAGTTCGACGTGGTGGACATGCCCGTCACCGTGGCCGTGGACGCCAGCGGCACCAGCGTGCACAACACCGGCCCGGCCGAGTGGCAAAAGCGCATTGCCAGCGGCGAGTTCCCCAGCGTGCAGAGCTTCACCGCGCGCAAGGCGAGCACGCCGGCCTGAAGAACCGGTCGCTGCCCGGTTGCGTCAATGCAGGTGGCGCGGCCGGCGGCGACCCAGCCAGTCCGCGCGCCGGCAAACGGCGCCTCTGGGCGCGCCTGACTTTTTGTAACAGCAGCGCACGAGGGACGCCGCTACTGTTACGGCACAAGCCCCGCACCCCCGCCGCGAACCCCACGCAGCGGACGGATGCGGAGCACGCCGCAGGAGAGACCCGGTCATGGCGCATCCCATTCAGCACGTCGTCGTGCTCATGCTCGAGAACCGCTCCTTCGACCATCTGCTGGGCGCACTGGACCAGCGCATTGCGGGGCTGGAAGGCGTGCAGGCGGCGCTGCGCTACCTGGCCGATCCGGCGCACGCCAACGCGGCGCGGCCGGGCAGCCCGGCGGTGCCCTTCACCGGCGACGCTTCGCCCAGCCTGGACCGCAAGAGCCTGGGGGAAAGCGCGGACTTCGACCCCTCCCACGACTTCGTGGACGTGAAACGCCAGCTCGGTGGCAACCTGTCCGCCCTGGTGATGAACGGCTTCGTCGCCGATGCCTACGACAAATACCAGTCCGTCTTCAACCCGGCGACGCTGGACCGCAGCATCAGCCAGGTCATGCGCCACTTCCCGGCCGACACCACGTCCGCCGGCGCCATCCCCGCGCTGCACACGCTGGCCACGCAGTTCACCACGTGCGATCGCTGGTTCTCCTCCATTCCGGGGCCCACCTGGCCCAACCGCATCTTTGCGCTGGCGGGCACCACGCGCGGCAATCTGCGCATGCCCCAGGGCCTGACGGGCATGGGGCCGCTGTTTCGGCACTACGACCTGCCGACCATCTTCAACCGCTTTCACGACGCGGGGCTGCGCACACGCATCTACAGCCACGACGTCTCGCTGACCCTGCTGCTCACCCGGACCTGGTCCATCCCCGATCTGCGCAGCTCGGCCGACCGCTTTGCCCAGGACGTGGCCCAGTGCAAGCCCGAGGACTTTCCCGAGTTCGTCTTCATCGAGCCGCGCTACTTCAAGCTGCCCCTGGCCGACAAGCCCAACGACCAGCACCCGCCGCACGACATCGGCCTGGGTGACCAGCTCATCGCCGACGTCTATGGCGCGCTGCGTGCCAACGAGGCCTTGTGGCAGCAAACCCTGTTCGTGGTGCTGTACGACGAGCATGGCGGCTTCTTTGACCACGTCCCCCCGCCTGCGGCCGTGCCGCCCGACGACCAGGTGGCACCACTCGGGCCCGATGGCGACCTGGGCTTCGGCTTCGACCGCCTGGGCGTGCGGGTGCCCGCCGTGCTGGCCTCGCCCTGGTTGGCCGCGGGGGTGGACTCCACCGTGTACGACCACAGCAGCCTGTTGGCCTTCATGTGCCAGCGCTGGGGCCTGGCGCCGCTGGGCGCACGCTGTGCAGCGGCGCTGGCCACCAACCCGTTCCAGGGCCTGTTCTTGCCCTCACCGCGCCTGGACACGCCCGCCGCCTTGCCGACACGCGCGGTGAGCACGACCCGCACCCTGGCACTGGACACCACGCCCCCCAACGACAACCAGCAGTCGCTGGCCTGGATGGTGCAGTACCTGGCGGACCAACTGGGCGTCGCCGAATCCGATGCCGTCAGCCGCGCCCTGCTGCCGGACACGCCCCTGGCGGCCGATACCATGCGCCGCACGCTGGACAAGATCGAGGAGCGCCTCAACGCCCAGGCGCACGCCCAGGCCCTGGCCGCCCAAGGCCAGCTGCCGCCCACGCAACCCTTGCCGTCGGCCCGCGTGTCGGCGACACAAGATCCGACGCCCTCGCCGGCCGATGCGGCGCCGCTGCGCGTGTGGATGGTTAACGGCGGGGTCCATGGCGACGAGCCCGCCCAGGCCCGGTGGCAGCGGCAGTGGCAGGGCGCGTTCGAGGCCAGCGCGCGCAAGGCGGGCTATCAGGGCGCGCTGGAGTACCGCTTCGCGCGCTACGACGCGCTGTTTGACGACCATCCGCTCGACGCCTGGACGGTGACGCGCGCCCTGGTCTGGCTGGGTCTCCAGGCCCCGGGCCCGGCGCCCGCCCTGGACAACGCCGGCCTGATGGAATCGATCGACGAGCAAGTGCGCTGGACGGCCGGCATGGCCTTGAAATGGTCGGAAAGCCCGCCGCTGCGCGATGCGCTGGTGAACACCCTGCGCCAGCAATACCAGGACTTCCGGCCGCAGTTGGTGTGCGCGCACAACCTGGGCAGCCTGGGCTGCTATGACCTGTTCCGGCGCATGGTGGCCGCCGACGAGGGGGCGCTGCTCAGCGGCTGCGGGCTGTTCACCTTCGGCTCGCAGCTCGGACATCCGGCCCTGCGCTCGGCCTTTGGCGGGCGCATCGAGCCGCTGTACGACGCCCAGGGCCAGGGCATCGGCCAGTGGTTCGAGCTCTACAACCCCCAGGACATGGTCTTCACGCGCCCGCTGCCCGGCAACGACGCGCGCACCCACACCGTCACCGAGAGTTTTCTGGCTCCGCCCGTCCACCACGATGGCGCGGCCTACCTGGCGCAGCCGCGCGTGGCCAGCGATATCCTGCCGCGCCTGCTGCCCGAGTCCGCCATCCGTCCGGGTCCGCGGCCCGCTGCGCCGTTGCCGGTGCCGCGACGCGTGAAGCGGCGCGCGCTGCTGATGGGCATCAACGAATATCCCAAGCCCGACATGCGCCTGAACGGCTGCATCAACGACGTCTATCTGATGAGCGCGCTGCTGCAGGAATGCGGCTTCGCGGCCGATGACATTCGCGTGCTGACCGATGCGCGCGCCACCCGTGCCGGCCTGCTGGAGCGCCTGGCCTGGCTGGCCGATGGCGTGGGGCCCGACGACGAGCGCGTGTTCTTCTACTCCGGCCACGGCGCGCAACTGCCCCGCTACGGCGCCGACGGCCAGCCCGAGCGCAGCGACGAAACCCTGGTGCCGGTGGACTTCGACTGGCAGCCCGAGCACGCCTTCACCGACAAGGACTTCCAGCAGTACTACAGCCAACTGCCGTATGGCGCCAACTTCCTGGCCATCTTCGACTGCTGCCATGCCGGCGGCATGAGCCGCGGCGGGCAGCGCGTGCGCGGCATCGACCCGCCCGACGACGTGCGCCACCGCATGCTGCGCTGGGACGCGGCCCACCAGATGTGGGTGCCGCGCGACTTCGTCGAGCAGGCCGCGCGCGCGGGGCGGACTTTTCGCGCCGACAAGAAGGCGCAACGGCAGCTCCCCGACGCCACCCAGCTGTGCCGTCGGGGACTGGGTGAGGCCAAGGCGCTGTGGTCCACCGACCGCGACAGCTTCGAAGCGGCCAAGACCGCGCTCGGCCACTTCGGCCCCTACGTACCCTTGTTGCTGTTCGCGGCCGACGAGCAGGAATTGGCGGCCGAGTACGACCATGGCAGCACCGCCTATGGCGCCTTCACCTTCACGCTGGTCAAGCGCCTGCGGGCCTCGCACCGGGCCCTGAGCTTCCAGCAACTGGTGCTGGGCGTGCGCCGGGAGCTCAAGGACCTGGGCTACCACCAGACCCCCACCATCAGCGGCCCCAAGGTCAAGCGCGAAGGCAAGCTGCCGTTCGGCCGCTGGACGCGGCGGGCTTGAGCCTCAACCCGACGGGGCACGAGCGGGCCGCGCCGGGGCGATGACGCGCCTTCTCTGCCCTTTTGGCGCGCACTGCGCGTCTCGCATCGGCAACATGGATATCGACCGCGGGGCCAGCGCGATGGCGCCCCAGTCTTTCAGGCTCGAACGCCGGACAATCGCCTGAAGAGCGCCGCCAAGGCAACCAGCCAAAGCCCGGAGGCAGGTTGTCAATGCAGATGGCGCGGCCGCCGGCCGCCGCCGTGGCCCGGCGAGCCCCCGCCGGCGCCGCGTGGCGGCTTGCTGATCTGCAGCGAATTGACCAGCGCATCGAAGCGCGCCGAAAACAGCTTGTCGATCTCGCCCACCACGCCGCCCAGTTCGGCGCCGTCGAAGTGGCGCTCCATCAGGTTGACGACGTCTTCCACCAGCAGGTCGCGCTGCGCCTGCATGATGGCCTGCGGCGTGGGGCCGACGAACAGCAGCACGAAGTCATCGCGCGACTCGCGTCCGGCCTCTTCGTCATCCTCGTCGTATTCGGCATCGTAGAGCGTGACCTCGATGGCCGCGCCCTCGGCGCTGACCTCGTTCAGGTTCATGCACATGTCGTCCAGCTGCTGGCGAAAGTCCTCGTCGCCGGCCAGCGTCCAGCACATTTGCAGCAGGTGCTCGGCGGGGTCGAAGCGGATGCCTGGCTCGTCCTCGTACAGGCTGGCTGCGCCATCGGCCAGCGAGCGCGCGCCGGCGTACTTCCAGAGGGGTTTGAGGGCATCCTGCAGGGCGTCAAAGCCCACGTCCGGACGCAGCTTCACGTCGCCATGCACGTGAATCTCGAAGGGTGCGTCGTCGTGATTCATGGCGTTGATTCCTTGTGTTGTGGCCTGGTGCCCCGGGCCGGGGTCGAACCGGCACGCGCCCTTGCGGGAAAGCGGCGGATTTTAAGTCCGCTGTGTCTACCGATTTCACCACCGGGGCCAACGTGCATTGTCGCAGGCTGCACGCTCCTGCGTTGACATGAGCAGCGGGCGGCGTCGATCGGAATGGTGGGTGGGGATGTTGGAGGCGCGATCCGGAGTCGAACCGGACTGGACGGATTTGCAATCCGTTGCATAACCGCTTTGCTATCGCGCCGTGTTCAGCCAGTTGAAAAAAAAGGAAGCGGGTGCTTCCTTTTTCTTGACTGGAGCGGCCGGCTTGGTGGACCGGGCACTGAATGAATGGAGCGGGAAACGAGGCTCGAACTCGCGACCTCAACCTTGGCAAGGTTGCGCTCTACCAACTGAGCTATTCCCGCGTTGCAAGCCTTGCATTGTAGCCTGAAAAACGGCCGCTTTTGAGCAAGCGGCCAAAAATTTTCGGGGCATCAGCCGGCGTCAACATCAATGCTTGACCGCGCCGCCTCTCACGGCCTTGCGCTTGCCCTCGGGCGTCGCAGCCGCAGCCACCACGACGGCAGGCGCTGCAGCGGTTTCGTCGTCGGCCAGGGGCATGGGCTGGCGCTCCAGCGCGATCTCCAGCACCTTGTCGATCCAACGCACCGGCGTGATGGTCAGGTGCTCCTTCACGTTGGCCGGGATCTCCTGCAGGTCCTTGATGTTTTCCTCGGGGATCAGCACCGTCTTGATGCCACCGCGCAGGGCCGCCAGCAGCTTCTCCTTCAGGCCGCCAATGGCGGTGATCTCGCCGCGCAGCGTGATCTCGCCGGTCATGGCCACGTCGGCGCGCACCGGGATGCCGGTGAGGGCCGACACCATGGCGGTCGTCATGGCCGCGCCGGCGCTGGGGCCGTCCTTGGGCGTGGCGCCATCGGGCACATGGATGTGGATGTCGCGCTTTTCAAACTGCTCGTCCTTGATGCCCAGCCCGCGTGCGCGCGAGCGCACCACGGTGCGCGCGGCGTCCACCGACTCCTTCATCACCTCGCCCAGCTGGCCGGTGCGCTGGACGGCGCCCTTGCCCGGCATGGTGGCGGCCTCGATGGTGAGCAGATCGCCCCCCACCTCGGTCCAGGCCAGGCCCACCACCTGGCCCACCTGGTTCTTGTGTTCGGCCCGGCCAAAGCTGAATTTGCGCACGCCCAGGAATTCGTTCAGGTTCTCGGCCGTGACCTTGACGCGCGGCTTCATCTGGTCGAGCTGCAGCGCCTTGACGACCTTGCGGCAAATCTTGGAAAGCTCGCGCTCGAGCGAGCGCACGCCGGCCTCGCGGGTGTAGTAGCGCACGATGTCGCGCACCGCGTCTTCGCCGACTTCGAGCTCGCTCTCCTTCACGCCGTTGTTCTTGAGCTGCTTGGGCAGCAGGTACTTGATGGCGATGTTGACCTTCTCGTC
>Ga0208826_1001213_pt1 | contig 22516 bp, 16 predicted proteins | sample AD_UKC115_MetaG_FD_184451 | JGI IMG/M metagenome (GOLD analysis project Ga0208826, IMG submission 184451) | Active sludge microbial communities of municipal wastewater-treating anaerobic digesters from Hong Kong - AD_UKC115_MetaG (SPAdes)... | ecosystem: Engineered > Bioreactor > Anaerobic >...
TTACACTTATTATGGGTCGTAATGGCAGTGGTAAAACAACACTTCTCGAGGCAGTTGCCGTAGCGCTGAGCGGTAAATCGTTCAAAGGTACCGACAAGGAGCTGCTTCGTCAGGGCGGCGAGTGGTGGCGGGTTGATGTCACACTTGATAATCAGTTGCGCACAGTGAAATATAACCCAGGAGTGCCAACAAAGCGAAAACAATTCATTGTTGATGAAAAAACAACGGTAAGACTTCCGGCGCAATCTCACTACCCTGTTGTACTTTTTGAGCCCGAGGATCTTCGGCTTATCAACGGGTCACCGTCGCGTCGTCGTCAGTTTATTGATCGCTTTATCGCGCAGCTTGATCCTAACTACAACCGCATCATTCACCGCTACGAACGAGCGCTCTTGCAGCGTAACCGACTGCTAAAGACAGGAAGCACCTCGGCGGACATTTTTGCATGGAATATCAGCATTAGTGAATATGGTGCACAAATAATCGACGCCAGGGTGCGGCTCATCGAGCAACTTAATCTTGGTCTCCAGGCAACATACGACACAATCGCCCAGTCAAAAGACAATGTCTCTATTCATTATTCGCATACATTGATTGATAATACGCAGCAAAAACTGCTCCGTGAGCTTGAGCAACAATACGAGCGTGATCGAATACTCGGTTCAACATCAGTGGGGCCGCATCGCCACGATCTTCTTTTTTACTTTAATAACTCGCCCGCTATGGCGGTTGCTTCTCGTGGTGAAGTTCGTACTATTATGTTGGCACTCAAATTTCTCGAGGTTGATATCATCGGCCAACTGACATCGCAACCACCAATTGTTTTGCTCGACGATGTGTTCAGTGAGCTCGACGAAAAACGTCAAACGCATCTTGCAACAAAGTTCAAAGATCACCAGATTATTATGACAAGTGCGTCGGCCAGTGCTTCGCTTGATAAGGCGATGGTTATTCGCCTACGTTAATTTCAGGAGAACTCTCGCTCCCTGCGGGGAGACTAATTGGCTGGTTAATTGCCTGAAGTATATCCTTTGGCACATCAGGAAATGCTTTTGCCGAGAGGATTGGTTGCGGCGGCGTAGTACGCAGTACCCATGAACCGTCCTTTTTCTGCAGAAGAAGCCGCAGTGTGTCGCGGTTGGCGGTGTCGGCCCCCTTGTATGTGAGCGTTGTACCGAACCACTGCCCGTCGCCGTAGAGCTTTCCATTATTTATCGTGTAGTCGGTATTAATAAGTGGGTATGCGGCGGTGATGACAGCAGTGATCGTTGGCAACTCTTGCCTTAGCTTGGCAGCTAGGTCTACTTTTTTTGTTGTCGGTGTTACTACCTGTGACTTCGTTGATTCATGTGGTGCAGTTGTGGCGCCATACGCAAACGCCGCTCCGCAAATAACGATACCCAAAATGATTAAGATATACGTTCGGAATTGCTTGTTCATTTTTTATCCCCCAACGGGTTTTTGAAATCTTTAAATACAATGACAAAATCGGTTGGATCATACCCAAGCTCACGAATTTTCTCAACAGCATAAAAACGATAGCGTGGGGACGGCGTGCTGATCGTCAAATCAACGCCGCCGTCGGTTCGAGGTGTATACCCAATCGTATAATAAGGATCGTTGTATGGTAGCTTGGTCGTGATCGGATTCTTCGCTGTGAAATATTTGCCGTTATTACTTGCTTCGATTGCCCCGTAGGTCTCGTTCTTTTTATAGTCACTGTCATGCGTCTTTGCCCAAGCCTTTGCGTTGTCCGATTCGGGTGTCAGTGACAATGCAGCAACATTCTTTTCCTTTTCACCAGTCACAACAACTGACTTCTTTTCGGTTTTAAACCCATCTTTTGTTGCCTGTATAGTATAGGTCCCCTGGGCGACCCACTGCGTGCCATTACTCACCACTTGACCATTTAGTGTCACTACTGCGTTTGACGGTACCACAGATATCGTCACCGGAGTCTTGCCAATCCGACCAGCAATAATGACCATTGACCACACTATGATTGCTGTCACGAAAAGAAGTGTTCCAGCGATAATCTTGCGCTTATGCGCCTGTATGAAATCGTAATACATTAGTTGCTACCTCCCCCACTATTACCGCCAGCAACTTCTGCCACGCTCGAACCACTTGTTGGATTACTTGTTGCTGTAACGGGTTTTCGGTACCAGCGGAAGTAGTTGTGCGCAGTACTCACAACACTTTCGTTACCTTGCATTGGCGCGCGCTCGTCCCATGATGCCGAGGCAATTGGTTTTTTGTTTGGAAATGCATCTGGGCCAACGAATATATATGTATGCGTATCGTTAATCGCAACATCACCAGGTTGTCGATCGGTCGGGTCGGTATCACTGATCTTTTTCCAGTTTTGCTTGAGCCACTGCTCTTGTTTTATGGTGTTACCCGCGCCCTTTGCGATCATGCTACCGTAATTGTAGTTTTCATCGTATTTACTGTCGATGATCAGTGTGGTGACAAAACCACCGCAGTCAATGCCGGGGTACGAGGTACCTCCTACGTAGCGCCCTTGCCCAAGTGCGGTTTGTACGGCATCTCTATATGTGTCGGTTGGTGTAACGGTGAGACCTTTGTACTCTGGCCATGCGTAAGACTGTACAAGCTGAACCAAGTCGCCGCCAGCTGCTGTCGCCAGACAGCTACGACCGGTGCTTTTTGCGACAGTCGAAGTGGAGTTGATCGTCGGCTTGCCATCTGTGCCAGTTGTTGAAGTTTGACCATTTTCAAGTGGTGGACTGTCGGCATATTGATCATAGACCTTTTGCGCATTACCACCACGCACCAGCTTTACCTGCATCTCGCTATCGGCCGAACCCTCGTAATATTTATGAAACACATAGGCGGCATCAAGCGGATTATCTGCGGCTTTAAGTGCGCGAAGTGCATCACCTTCGGTGGTGGTCAGTTCGTGCCATATAAACCCAACTTGCCCATCAAGGTTAGTGATGTCGCCGTATGACTTCATAAAATCAACCAGTGGTTGCTGGCGCGCGGTGAACGTCCACTGTGCTAGCCCGAATCCTTTGCCATTCACGGGTATGTAGTTTTTGTCGGCTTTGCCGCCACCCTGTATGATCGACGGATCAAGTTGCGATTCCGCCATAAGGTTACCAATAATTCCTGCCGACTGCGCGAGGCTCAGTTTTGGTTCTCCGTACATAAAGAATTTGAGTATTTTTTCTAGATTGTCCTTGCCGGTGAGCGATATAAGTCCCTCGGCGACGCCCGTGTCGCAGCGTGGATCAAAGAAAAGTATATCGTTGCTCGAGTAAAAACTCTCGTCGTATGAATCGTCTGCTTGTGCTACAGAAACCAGTTGACTACTCGCAATAATCATCATGAGTAGCGCTGCGATTATTCGTTTACGCATACACTACTCCTTTTGTATTTACGAGTGCTTCTATTGTTCCACTTCCTGATCCCGAATTGTCGTCGGCACCTTCAAGCGATTCATTCACAGACTTGTCGAGCGTATATATACGGTAGTAGCGGTTCTGTTGTTCTTTTGCGGGGTCAATACAATTCCAACCATCACCTTCATTTTCAACCTCATTCTCGCCGTAGCCTGTTGTGCGATTTGGGCATTCATCGAGGAACTTTGTGTAATTCCAGTCGCGGCCATTATCTTTCGCGTCGCCATATTCACTTTCGGTATCAATTTCGTTGTTGGCTGCCATGTAGTCCACCACAACATCAGGATCGAGCGCCAGGTCTTCTTCACTCAAACCATACGACAATTGGCAGAATACATTCGCGCCAAGACCGAGTTTTTGATATGCAATATCAGGACACTTATTGTAATAGTCTTTGTCGAGTGTGGTTGCTGCGGCGCCTGCGCTTCCTGTCAGGCTTGCAAACGACGCCGGGATAAGACTCATGATGTTCATCATGGCGGCACTGGCGCTGCTTTTTGACTGCTGCAAAAGAGGCGTCAGTGTACCAGCAAGTGACCCCATGAACGAGTAAGGGTTTGTCATATCAAGCGGCGTAGCCCGGGCAAGGTAACGCTGCGAATCGGCATAGGTTGCATAGGTTTCCTGGTTGAACGCGTTATACGCCATAGCCTCTTTTGCAGTGAGTGGCTTGAGTGCACGTGCTTTCCCTATGCTGCTAAACAGCGCCACACTACCAACTGCGGCTGCGTCGCCCGTGTCGATACCCGTCAGATTTTGAAACACATTTCCCGCCAGCATGTCGGCACCGTGTGCCTCGATGTATGGGAGCATCATCGCAAATGCCAGTGAACCGCCCAGACCAAGTGCGGTCGAAAGTCCAAAAGTACCAATACCCGCTACAATTCCGATACCCAGGCCAGCAAAGCGCACCACGGGATTTTGCACGTACTTACACGCGGCACTAATTGCCTGCGGGTCGGTATTGCCAAATGTTACTACCTTGGCAACGCCGCTGAGTATGTTGCCAAAAAGCTGCACTGGCCCACCGCCAATCATATACTGCGATGCGCGTAGCGACAGGTCGGGTGCTTCACCATTGGCCATCTTCCAGCCTGGACCGTCAAAGGCATTGCCCGTTTCGGTGCTCATGGTTGTTACAGGGTTGGTGGCGCTGCCCGCTCTTGTAAGTTGCGATTCGTCGACGGTTTCCACGGGTGAGCTCTCACTCATAATGTTATTACCGGTAAAGTTCATCAGTCCTTCATCAGCCATACCCGCCTTTGCCATGTCTGCGGGGTTGAGTACCATTGCCATGGCAAATCGCGCTGATTGCTCGTTTTGTATAACCTTTGCTAGCGCCGACATATGGCGCAGCGAATTGTATACAGTACAAGCGCTATCCATGTAGCCAACAATACTCGCGCCTTTTGTGGCGGTACTGAGTACGTTTTTCCAGCCACCGGTTTTCTCATAGTTAACACCTCGCTCGGCCTGTGCCCGCCCTGCCTCGTATTCATCCTTTGAATACTCTACACCGTCGCTATCAACGTAATGTTCCTTGCCGTCATCATCAGTCGTGACAGTAATCACTTTTCCGTTGCCATCTTCGACACCACCCACAATATCGTTGACCCGTTTTTGGCGCTCCTCATCTGTTTCTCCAGTAACGTTTGCTCCCTTGCTCACCTTGAGGCGACTCATGACGCTCATAGCAAGCTTGTCTGACACCGAAGCAAAAAGCGGGTTATACCCTTTGAGCATTGCTGCGCGAAACGGCGTGTTTTTTGCACTGAGCAGAGCCTTTTGTAGCTCTTCGGCTTTTGTAATGCTAACCGTTTCTTTGGTGTCGGGATCGGTAAATTCTATCTTTGTAATTCGCCCGCGGTTGCTACCAAAACCTTGATCGGTATCAATCTCCATGTTGATGCCCGCCGCCTTGAACTTTTCAACCTGCTTGGCGCTAATAGTCTTAAACTTACACTTGATCTTGATTGCTCCACATGAACCCGACGTCAGGTCTTTTAGCTTTGAACGCAGCAACACAGCCGAGCGTTCGTCAACCGAATGGAGCTGTTCATTAAAGCTCTTCGTAAATACCTCTTTCATATGGATAACTGCTAGGCTTGGTGTAAGAAAGAGAGCCAAACCACTCCCGCCGCCCGTAAGTGCTAAAAGAATTGCTGCAGTTGATGTTCGTTTCTTCAGTTTTTTGCTCTTAAAGATGCGCTGCAAAACTGTTTGGTTAAAATTACGATTATCAGCTCGCTCGCCGCTCGTCATTGTTTTGTGATTATCAAATTTTGGTGACACACCAGCTTCTTCTTGCTCGCGTAGCTCGTCCGGATTCCTGCCAGTAAACGTGCTGTAGCCCATTGCCTGTTGTTCGGCATGAGACATGTCGTCAATCGCTCGTTGCGACTCTTGGTTGGGTGCCCTAAATTCGGCCATCGGTGCTCCCGCTGACCGCCCCACTCAAACAGAGATGTGTGGTGGAAAAGCTACTCATAATACAAAGTGGTAATTTTCATACATATATTACCACAAAATTGTTCAAATGTACAGAGTATTATAGGGTTAAAGACGTTCTGGCAAAAGTTCGTAAGCATTCTTTATGACATCAGTCGGAACCTGTGGAAAGTTATACTTTGTTGGTGTTATTTGTGGCGTGTCTATAACTGCCCATTGTCCATTCGTCTTTTGCATAATTATCTTATACCTATCTTTTGGATTGTCATTTGTACTGCTTTTGTATGTGAGGGTCGAAACATACCAGTCACCCTGCCTAAGTAGCTGACCCTTGTCTACGTAGAACTGTGAGATTAGTTGGGGATATTTCGTTACTATTGCCGCTTGTATGTCATCTATTTCTGTATCGAGTGATGTCGATAGTGTCGTACTGTCGATTGGAGGGTCAATGGTAACAGACGTATCTTTACCATCAACAGTAAAGCCAATAGCAGAGGTGTCGATATTGGTTGCCGTTGGGTATAGTAAGTATGACCCATTAGCGAGCGTAAGCGATGTATTGTGATCAATCTTCGCAACTTCTTTTCCATCTTTTGTGATTTTTGCGGTCATTGGAGTCGTCTTTAACGTGAACGAAACAGTGTGGTATGTGGCTTGATACCATGCGTAATACACACCAGATGCGAGCAGGATGAACACAAGGATAGCGATAAATACGTAACGTAATCTCATTGAAATGGATTCCTATAATTCCTAAATTGTATGTTCAGCTCGGTCGGATCATACCCCCAGCGAGCAATCTGCGCCACAACATCTGCGCGCATACCCTCGTTCGCTTCGACCGTGATGATAATTGACATACCGGACGGATCACTCGTATCCGACTGATAGCCGATGGTGTATAGCAGGGTTTTGTATGGCAATTTACTTACAATAGTATTGCGATCACGAAAAGCGACACCATCCGCCTCGGCCTGCTTGCCTGCGAGCCCTTCATTCTTGAGATACGCGGCACTATTTTTGTCAGCTTCTTTTTTTGCATCATCACTTTCGGGCGTAAGCGATATAGGCACGTCAATCTCTTTCTGAGAATCATCGATTACTACTGTCTTTTTACCGTCTTTATATCCGGATTTTGAAGCCAAGAATGTATAGGCACCTGGCCTTAAATACGTTGTGCCTGCATTCGTTGAATCGCCGTTCACATATATGGTCGCATCAGACGGAGCTACGGTTACTGTTACCTTGACCTTTCCAGAGTAAGCGATTACGCCATAGAAGGAGTATATAAACAGTGCTACGACAACGAAGGCAATAAGGCTCATCGTGAACCCGACGGGGTGAGCTCTTGTGTAGTTCGTTAGTTTACTCATATATTCTATTATCCCTTTTTCCTAAACCAGGTCCACTGCGACTGAGTGGGGTTTTCATGTCCCGCCATCGGCGCACGATCGTCCCATGATGCCGATGCAATTCCGGTTGGCTCAAAGCCATCAACAGCGCCAACGTACAAGAAAGTGTGTCCTGTCGAATCCTGGCCGTTATTGGCAACATCTCCGGGCCTCAAATCAGCAATATTTATTTGATCCCCCCGTCCTAGTGTTTCCCAGTTTGCTTTCGTCCAAGCATATTGGCTAACGGTATTTCCACCCTTTGCATTGTAGTTGTACCCTGTTTCATACCCGCTGTCGTACAGCAGGGTAGTGACAAATCCACCACAGTCAATGCCCGGGTATTGTGTGCCGCCAACATATCGCCCCTCGCCTTGAGCAGTCTTAACAGCTGCGGCGTATTTATCGGTTGGGGTGATAAAGCCACTTCCTTTATATTCTGGCCATGCATAACATTTCAGCATAGGTATAAGTCCACTTTCGCCACATGCGCCCGATGATGAACCAAACTCGTCACATCCTATCGCGCTCGTACCCGCAGAGCTAGAAATAGAATTAGGATTCTTGCTCCCATATTTTTCAAAGAATTGCTTCGCATAGCTTTTGCGTTCTTCAAGATGAGGAGTGCCGGGCTGCTCGTAGTTGTACATAACATATTCCGTCGCTTCATCGACATTAATGATCTTCTTAAGTTCGGCTTCTTGTGTTGCTGATCCTCCATTGCGATCGGTTCGGGTTTGTATTTCGCTGTAAAAGTAGTCAAGCTGGAAGCTTAGATCGGTAAGCTGTTTACCTTGGCTGCTTGCCGCCTGAGTGATTTCCGTGCGGCGACCCCCTGTCCATTGCGCGATGCCAAATCCACCCCCTCCACTTACTTGTTCGGAGCTCGTCGCCTTATTAAATGTCGGGTCGCCCGACTCCCAGGCGAAGTTACCCATGATTGCTGCCGCTTGTTCATCAGTAAATCCCTTTGACTTCAGGTAGTTCCACACCTTTTCTTGGTTGTCGCTACCCTCAAGCGAAGTCGCCGCCGATGAGCCACTCCCACTCGAGCACTCTTCATAATTTAGCTGATAGTTCTGGGTACGAAAAAATAAGTCGCGTGCAAGAATATCAGTTGAGTTGGATAAGGTAATTACAAACGATGCAAGAAGTGCGAAAACAAGTCGGGTGGGACGGAAACCGAGGCGCCTTCTTGTGAGTGGCATTCCCATATTTAGCTTCCTGCGCTCTTTTGTATGTTCATGGCTTTTACGCCCGCTACGATACCCTCGACGTATTTATTCTTCGCTGCTTCGGATATACCATTCGCACCACCTCCACCGTCAGATGGCTGCATCTCGTTATATATCCACGGTGTATCCTGGCTCAGAAGCTGCACCCACGGTATGTTGCCGATTGCTATACCACCACCTCGCGTGTCGAAATTGAATCCTCGCACGGTCACACCACCACCTTCTTTTTCATTTCTTCCTTTTGCCATTGCCGCTGCATATTCACTACTTTTTCCGGCGGTTACTGTATTACTGAATGTCAGGACGCCTCCCCCGTCACCTTTTCTGTATCCGCCCACAACCTGCGCCCCAACCTGACTACCGCCAGATGGTGTTGAGTGAAGGCTAATTGCAACAACACTCCCTTTTGCGCGATCAGCTCGCTGTTGGAAGTTTACACGTTCATCTTTCGAGCTTCGGAGCATTTTTACGCTATAGCCTTCCTGCTCAAGCTTCACCTTTACTCGCGTGGCTACATCCCACATGTCATCTACTTCTTTGCCGTTGGGATAGTCGTATAGTTGCGCGCCCGTCGTTGGCTCTATGTCGTGTATCTCCTGCACATTATGGCCAGGATCAAGCGCGATTGTGCCACTCGACGGAGTGGTGCTTGCCGGTGTGGCAGTGGTAGTCGGGGCTGCCGTTCTGTCTGTACAATCGAGCTTATCACTTGCAATCGATGCCTGAGTCTCGCAAAGGTTGTAATAGATTGAGAAGTAGAAGAGATTCTTTGTTAGCGTCGAATCATTCTTGTCGTCACCCTTGTAGTCCTTACCAACGCAGCGCGCATAAATCCACCATTCCATATCTTCGGTTGAGCTCGTACTGTCAATTGGCTTTGTTGACATACCTACTGGATCTATGCGGTCCTCAGTGCAATAATTCTTCCACTTGATGTATTCGTATTTTGCTTTTTCTTCCTTGTTTTCAGGGTTTACGCTCTCGCCCTCGTCATCACCAATTGGGCCGCTTGGGTTGTTGTCACCGAGTGCTTTGCCCTCATCATCTATAAAATTATGACTCCGCATATAGTCCACAGTCTCAGTCACAATGTCGCGGCTACCGTCTACCTGGCCCATAAGCGCCTCTACGACACCATCTGGTGCGACGCCTACAGTTTTTCCGCTCACTCCATCGCAGAGTACTTTTATTGCCTTCAGGTCGGTGTCCCGGCATTGAGTGTCGGCAGTTCGCTCCTGCGCATATATGCCGAGTTGTGACGGTTGATACATTAACGCACTAGCATTGCTACCAGATAAGTATTGAAGTGGCGATGCTACCACGGCAAACATATTTGCAAGATTACTATACACAGTCTGCTGCTCAAAGTAGGACCGCCCAACATTGAGTGACGACGCAAGTTGGCTGATGAATGAATACTGATTTGCCGTGTTGAACGGTTCGTTTCGTGCCTCATATTGCGCCAACTCCACAGTCTGCTTTTGGTATATGTCATCTGTCTGCATAACAAACTTTTTAATCGCAGCCTGTGTGGTTGCTGCTACGGTACCGCTACCACGAGCTTGATCCGCCATCCAGAGTGATATACCGGCGGCCAGTGCATCACCGAGCCGGGCGCCCTTTAATGATGATGTGAGGTTGGCGTGTGCAATAACTTCCAGGGCCGGTACGATCATTGTGGCCACAACCGCATTCTTAATATCTTCAGCAAAAATAGCATTAAGGGCGAAAGCACCTATGCATAGTGCTACCGCGTGTGGACCTGCGGCGCAGCCAACTATACCAGCGGTATTAATTACCTTTGCTCCAAAACATACATCTTTAAGGTTTTCGGCACCCCCAAACGTACTCTCCATGACATTGAGAACGGTTGATGTACCCATGCTCGCGACAGCCTTCCAACCCATATAGTTTTCAGAAAACGTTTTGAGTGCCTGCAGGTTACCGTTAATCATAGCCTGTATACCACGCGAGTCCATGGCGGTGAGCCCCTTCTCCCTCTCCCAGACGGATGGGTTTTCGGGATTGTCCTTAGTGCTGTATGGGCCATAGATCTCCTGATAAAGATCCTTTGCTTGGTCGGTATAGTACCATGTAAGTCGATCCATCACATACTCAAGCCTTTCGGGCTCCACATTGCCCTCATCGATCGTTTGCGCAAAGGTCTGGAAGAACGGAAAAGCAAACGCAATAATATCTTTCCACATGAGCAACTTGATACCGGCATTGGTTGCCTTAACAGTGCTATAGGCTGTACAGGCGGCGCCTATAGCACCTGCGGCGCCCATCGTTTTATCGTACGTCTTACCACCAATACTATTGATTCTTGAACTCACTTTTTCGTCGAATATCTGTAGATTATCGAGTTTTGTTTTATATTCGTTAGTACGATCTTCTTTGATCTTCTTCGGATCTGCAGTCCCAGATTCCACTGGTATGGCCTTGGTATGTTCATCTATACTCTCGTCCATCGCCTTCGTGCGTTTTTCCTTGTCCGGATCGGTGGACGACGTAAACACCTTGCCCTTCGAAAGCCCGTACTTTGCAAGGATTTTTTTATACTTAGCATACTTGGCGTTATAGGGGCTCGAACGAGCATTTACGACATTATCAACATGCTGCCTGGCAGAAACATTGCCATCCACGTAGGCAAAAAAGTCTTTGCTATTAGTAAACTTTGGCCCGTCATCCGGGAATTGCATAGATGTCACGCGGTATCTGCCATCTTTGTCTGGTGTGTTTGGTTCTACAGTAAATCCGGCGGCCTTCCACTTGTCTACTTGCTCTTTGTCCATGGTTGTAAAACGGCATTTTATCTTTGTAGAGCAGTCAGCTTTGCCGATTATTGCGCTCAAGAAGGCGCGATTAGTCAATATATTCATACGCGTCGAATCAGACGCATCATTCGTCATTATGCGATCGAGTGCGGTCGAAAGCCCTGCCGGTATAAGGAAGAGACTGAACATTATGCTTCCACCGCCAGTTATGGCGCCAAATATTCCCGCCGATGGTCCGAAATTCTTTGACCAGCCCTTTAGCCATCCACCAAATGTTGACGCGCGCTGATTAACCGGTGATTCGCTATACCAACTGTCACGCGGATTTCCTTCTTGCTCACCTACGGTATCTTCGTCGGCTACGCCATCGTCCTCTTGGGTGTCATCATCGAACAGTGTGGATGGATCATGGTAGATCTGTTCACCGCGCTCCTCTACATCCTTTAGCCGACCAACGATCTCGTCGAATTTTGATTGACTTGTATCGAGATTATCCTGCTCGTTATCGGCCTGTGGCCTATTGCCTGATAGGTTTGCCACGCATTACCCCTAAATCGCCATGCCTTCAGGCTCGTCATTTGCCTGCTGTTCTTGTTGGCGTTGCTGCGCGAGTTGTTGCATGCGTTTTTGCTCTTCTTGTTGTATCTGCTGCACTGGATTGGTTGTGACTAGCTGATGCTCGGTGCGACTAGCAACAACCTGCACATGCACGTGGTTTGAACCTGCGAAAAACAGTCCTTGCCCCACCGGAAAGTTCGCCAGACGTTTGCGCTCTTCGTCGGTCAGCTTAAACACATCGGCCAGTACGTCTACGGCGCTCGGTGACTGCTTGAGTAGTAGCTGCATAGAGCTGTTGGCTACAATGGCACGGCCCATTTTGCTTGCCATAAAGTCTTCAACATCCTGACTGATTGTGGTGACGCCCAGGTAGTATTTACGAGCTCGCTTGGCGAGGCTAAACAGGAAGTTTGCCGAATCTTCGTACTTCATTAACTGCCAGGCCTCGTCCACTATGAGCATGCGTTTTTTCAGGTGACTACGTGTCACATTCCAAATGTGGCTCAACACAATATACATAGCAACCGGTCGCAACTCGTCTTCAAGATCACGAATGTTAAACACCACCATCTGGTTATTGATATCGATGTTTGATTGCTGCGAGAAGATGCCCGCAAATGTACCGCTGGTATATTTGCGCAGGCGTTGTGCGAGTGCTGGGCCGCTGCCTTCCATGTGTACCAAAGTATCGTACAGATCAACCATGGTTGGGGGCAGCGAGGTATGGGTTAGCGGATCACTAGTGATTCCAGCGCGAGCATAAGTATCTATGAGTGCTTGGTCTAGATCGGCCTCTTCGGCAGGTGTCATAGCCGCAATGTTGGTTGCACCACTTGCCTGTAATGTGGCGCCACCAAGCATCAGGCGCAGCAGGCCGTGCAGTGTTACCAAGTTAGCACGTAGCGCATCGTCTGCTTCTTCGGTGTCGATCACATGCGGCAGATCAAACGGATTCACTCGCACGTCGCTGTTGAGGCTTAGGCGTATATAGCTACCGCCCACGGCGTCGCTCAGTTTTTGATACTCATTTTCAGGGTCGATGATCAGCACGTCGGCGCCCATCATCATACTGCGCACAGCCTCCAGCTTCACAGTAAACGATTTACCAGAACCAGACTTCGCAAATACCACCATGTTGGCGTTTTCGAGTGTAAACCGATCAAATATGATCAGTCCGTTGTTGTGCATGTTGATGCCGTACAGTATGCCCTTTTCCTGTGTCAGATCAGCGCTCGTAAACGGAAAGCTCGTGCTGATTGCACCCGTGTTCATGTTGCGGCGAATCTGTAGCTGGTCGCTCATTTGCGGTGAAGTACTATTAAGACCCTGCTCTTGCTGACTACTTGCGACCTTGCTAAATACCAATTGTTGGCCAAAAATTGTCTCGATCTTGTGCTGTATAAAGTTCAGCTCATCCATACTGTCGGCATAAATAGTAATGTAGAGTCCGTAGCGGAAGAATCGCTCCGAACCAACCTGAATCTCATCGCGTAGCTCTTCGGCGTCGTTGAGTGCAGCTTCGAGTCCTGGGTCGCGGGTACGACCTTTTTCTTCGTTGATCGCCATTGTCGCCTGCATCTGTGTCACTTTTTTGCGTAGGTTTTTTAGCACCACTTCCGACTCGACTGGGTAGAAAAACATACTCACGTCGAGCACTTCGTCGATGTTGATAATACTACTTAGCCAGCCCGTATAAATCTGGCGCGGATACGCATACACATACAGTGTACGGCCGTACTTGGTGCCCAGGCGAAAATAACTAGCATGGATTTCCAAGCTACTTGGTGCCACCAAATCACGTAGTGTGGTGATGCCCTTTTGAAAGGCCTGCTCTACCTCGGCTTGTTCGCGAGCACGTTGCTGAGCCGCAATATCAACCGCATCAGGGCGCTTTGCCATGTTAAGAATCCTCCCGTATCAAGTGTGGTTTTGGTGCTTCGCCCTCACCCTTGCGCACGTACATGGCGGTGATGCTCTCAAAGTTGCCCAGTGGTTCACGCACCGCAGTGTCGGGATTATAAAAATTGTAGTACAGCTCACCGAGCTCTTTAGTGCTCAGCTGCACACACTTAATTCCCAGCTGAAACAGTCCGCTCATCACGGCGTCTACATGATTCTTAATCTCGTCTTTTGCCTTTTCATACTGCTCGTGGTTCACCACAATTGCTCGTTGCTTAGGGGTGCCACCAAAAACCGTACTAAACAAACTCTTACTACTCCTCTTCAGGCTGTCTAAGTCACCTTGCGGCCAAAACGGTATGATTACGTAAAACGATTTGTCCATAATGTTCGCTTCTTGGCTGAGTGTGTCGATAAAGTCAATGTAGTCGTCGGTCAGCACGTTCAGCAACATGTTTTCTTGATCGCGGCGAATGTTGGTCAGGCGCTCAATATACGGGCCAATGTCGACTCGCTGTGAACGGATGAGGATCTGTACAGGAAAATATAGCGAGTTCAGAAAGTTCTGGTAACTGTACTCTATGCCCTCGCGCTCTTTGCTGCTCATGAGGTCAAAGTTGATCGATTTACAAGCCACCACCGCACGAAAACTACCGTCGTTCATGATCACCATGTTGTCGCGTAGCTCCGAAAAAAGCAGACTATTCTGCGTAGTATTAGGGTTAGCTGGTGGTGCGGGTGTGCGCGCCCGATCGGCCGCTTGCCCTGGAGGTACGGGCTGTCCCGGTTGTGGCTGCTGGGGTACGGGCTGCCCACCCTGCGCTGGCACAGGTTGTCCTTGTTGTGGCACTTGATTTGGGGGCATGTCTCTGTTTATTCCCTATCCCTACCCTTAACGGAATGAAATCGTCACTTCATCACCATTTTTGAGCACTTTGTTTTGCTCGGCCATGCGATTTGCTTCGTGAGCGAGTGTCTGCACCGACACATCAGTTTGCTGCGACAACTCATCCGCCTGTTGTTTGGTTAGTCCCATTGTATCAGTACTAGGGGTAGTAACGCTAGTGGTTTGTGTCGACTTTGTACTGCCGCTACGTGCTTGCTCTACAAGGGCATTTGCCCTGGCTATGGCGTCTTGGCTTTCCTGGGCGCTTGTTTGCTGTATGATTGCCGCTTGGCGAGCCCGGATCTCTTCTACCGAAGGAAGCGTCGACACGGGATCGGGCGTAACAGTCTGATCATCGGTAGCAGGGGCTTGTTTTGCAGCACTTTGCATTCCAGCTATGGCATCCTGTCGGCGTTCGTCGGCGCTATCGCTGAGCTGTTGTGTCAGAGCCTGCGCTGCAGGAGTGGTGTTGTCCATCATGTCAGGCGTTTGCTGTGATTCGTAGTACAGGTCAGTACTAATCGACGTATCGGGGGTGACACCCGCACCGCGGATTGCCCAACCGTGCGTGTCTACCAGATCAGCTAAGTAGCTGAGGCGTTTGGTTGCTTCGGCTTCGTCGAGGTCTTTAGTCAAGATTCTGTCGGCATCTTTTGGCGGTATAATCGTCACAAACGAATCAATACCATCGGGTTGCCAAAATCGTTTACGCGATTTTAAGAAGTAAAACGACACCACTGCCGACAAATATGCTTCCATAGGCTGGTCTTTGCGCAGTGGCAACGCTAGTGCTCCAAAAAACAAAATGACCGGTAGTGGTATGATCGCTAGTACTGGCACCACCTGTGCTAATCCCCATGCCCCCGCACAAGCGATTGCCACAACGATCAGGTAAATAAACTGCCGAAAACTAAACGGCCCAATCAGCTTATCGTCCGCCTCAACGTCCTGGGGTACCTTGTACACTGCCATATCTGGTGGTATTATATCGTACTCCTTATGCTTTTGCGAGGCATAGAGCTATTGCTTAATTATACTTTTTGTGCTATAATACTACTATGAAACGCCGCATGGAAAAGATAGGCGCCACCACTGCCCTTGCTGGGTCACTCTTGGCGTTTGGTGCGATTGCGTGTAGCCCTGAAAAAGCTCATTCAGTTGAAGCGCCAGCTACTACCATTAGTGCAGCGTCGTCGGATACCGAGACGCCGCTCGATTCACCGCAAAACCGTGTAGGTAGGTGTGTGCTTGCGGCCAGCAAGCTGGCAATTCTTGAAGTTATGAACTCGCCCCGCACCGTACTTGAACACGATGATTATAGCTTTGATTCCTATCTGTACAAACCAGAAACGTCAAGCGTGATGATTGATGATTCCGTACCCAATCAAACAACCCTAGTGTATTCCATTAATGTACATGGTGGTACCGCTGCTAAGTACTCCGCTATGGGTCGAATTACGCTTCCTGTCGACGCGGATTCCGTCAAACAGGCCCTAGAGGATCTTAATCCCGACAACCTCTCTGCCGAAGCCATAGGGCAAACTATTGACTTCAAGACGTCGGGCATCACCCAAAAAGATATCAATGGCGACTCCGTTGCCGGAACGACTATAAACAAAGTTTATACACCCGATCAAGCAACAGCCGACTGCGCTGTGGTCGAAGATTTTACCGAGCAGCTGCAGCAAGAATACAGCTCATAGTACCTTTTTGACGGGTATCTTATAGCGCCATACTAATATGTACTGCACACCAAAACACAGTAGACATAGCACGAGAAGTATTGCATTGAGCGGTACTATGTAGGTGGTTGCGGGTAGTAGTAAGCTTGAAAGCGCGATGGCGCCAAACGACACCGTCGGAACCACTATCTTAGCAGTAAATAGCTTTTTAATTGTTACCCTTCCAAAGTATCGCTCGAGGAGTGTTCGCACTATGTTTGCTGCTGCTTTGCTAGTGCAGTATGCCAAAACGCCAGCTATCACCACAAATACAATCCACAGACCGGCTATAAACACTACATTCGATTCAGTTGGTTTTGTCGCCTCAACCGCGTCAACGTATGGTGTCAGAGCTGTGCCGACTACATCATTCGTAGTCGACGATTTTTTAATAGTAATGTGATTGAAGATGAAAAACTGCAGAATGGCCACAAAGATAACTGCGGCTACTTGGAACGCAAGCAAGGATGACGCCAGATATCCGAATAATGCGACCAAGTTTGCTCTAGTTACCCCCATTCCCAATGTAGTCATGTTAGAGTTGAACCTTCATTTAGCAGAATAGTTAGCCCCGCCTCTCTATCTGTACTTCCCTAGCGACAGATCCTCTATAACGCCCTTATTGCCAACCTTAACACTCTCGAACGCTTTTGACGTCTTTGCTGCGTGGGCACCATAAACAATCCCCTGAGCGAGATCCCTGGCCTTATCCCTATCGGCCCTTGATTTAGTCGTGTCATTGTATGTTGTCATGGCGTTACCCATCGCAGTCTTCATGGCTGCAAGAGTGTCTCCGCTTTGACTGGCAAATTGCTCGGCCGAGAGGTTGCTGTATGCTTGTGCGTCCGCCATTGACGCGCTAAGAGCTCCGCCTGCCTGACCACTATCATTTGCCCAATGGCTAACACCTGCAGATGTTGATTTATATTGCCGTGGTGAAGACGAGTGTTTTGCTGTAGGCTCTTGATAATATCTTCGGTAGCGCCCGTCCCTGCTTTATTCATGCCCTTAACAAACGCGTCAACGCCAGCCCCGCCCATTCCGAATAGTAAGTTTTGAGCGGCCCTCGCCCCTATCTCATCACCCCTCTGCACTGCTTCAGTTAGGCTCTTTTGTATCTCGTCCATATCACCACCGGTTGCTCTATTAAGGGCTGCTTGCTTTTCACTCATCTCCTGCTCTTCAATCTTTGCTGCTGCACCAGCAAAATTGGCGCTTAGTTTAGAGTTTTGTGCTTGCATAGATCCTGGCGCGATCGATGCACGACCTATGTTACCGGTAATTCCGCGGGCCGCAACCTGAGTGTAGCGGTCGTATGCCGAGCGGTTCTTTCCCGTTGCGCTCATTCGTTTTGCAAACTTTTGATCCTTATAATTCTGTTTAATTGCTTGTCGTGCGGCCATACCTCGCCCAATTGCGGTATTCTTGGTGCCCCATTCGCCACCCTTCTTCGTGTAGGTCTCCACTGCTCCAGCAATTTTGCCACCGATTGCTCCCGCTGCCGAGAGAGCACCCTTGAGCACGGCAAACACGGCAAGCAGTGGCGCAACGGCAATGGTTGCCGCCACAAGGCCCAGCAACCATGAAACACTCTGACCATTCTCTTTGCAGGTGCCCGTTGTTGCAGGTGCATAATTCACCTTGCCGGTGATGGGGTCGGTTGATCGAACTGGCAGCGTAATACATTTGTCGCCGCTTTTGTATACGTTGGAGCTAGAACCCGACACAAGCACGATAGCGCTCGCCAACTGCCCGCCTCCAATAAGCATGCCGACGATTGGAAATACGAGTAATAGTCGCCAAAACATATTGAGCCACTTTTGGAAGTATCGCTCGGTATTTGGTAGCAAATACAGCACGAATGCCACGGGCGCTGCAACAATGAGCAACACTATGAAAGCTTTTCGCATCAGGAGAATGATCAGCAGAATTATACAAGTTATGACAATCGTGCCGACTCCCACGAATATAAATGGCAGTAGGAACCATACGACACCAGCAACGCCAAGGACCCCACTTATTATTGTTTCGAGAGTGCCCGGGTTATTTTCTCCAAAAATCCCACTACCCCCTACAGGCATGGCGGAGTTTGCAGTAATTCCCCTGGCAGCATCCATCATAAAGTTCTCGATTTCGTACCCCATCACATTAGTTATGTCGACCACTGCCTGACATATGTAATACGACGCATTGACCGCTATGGCGGCTACTATGAGCCTTGGTAGCATCTTTTTTATGCCATAGTTGGTAATTCCTGCACCCGTCACCTGTGAATAGATAATGATGAGAAACGCAACAATAAACATAATGTTCGCTAAGTTGCGCGCAAGCTCCCAAGCTTGCTTGGTGCCGCTTGGTGAGTTGCTAATTAACTCTGGCTCGGTGGCTAGAAAGGTGGTTGAAAGAAACTGAAAAGCGGTGTCGCCAATCTTTCCCGACGCTTCTATGATTGGACACAAAAACCAGCCAACTTTTTCGATGGCGCATGTGGTACCGGCATCCTCGGGTGTTTCGCCCCCATTGCCACTTTGACCAGACCCAGTTACGCAGCTCTCTCTTGGCGGATCGGTGGAGCTATCGGTCTTAGTCTGCATCCCACTCGCTAGCTGTTCGGTTGTACAGGCTTGCGCGTGTGCGGTATCGTTTGGTGCCGTTATGCTAACTGTAAGTGCCGCAAGGAGAACTACGACAACAGAGGCAAGTATTTGTTTGTATTTAGTGACCATCTCTAATGCTACAATATAGCATAAGCACTATATATAACATAGGGGTGTCAAGGGCTTAGTATGCAGGTATGTCTTGAGGATTGCTGGCGCGTTTTGCTTTGTCGCGTGAATCAACTTGTTGTAATTGGATTGGCTTGCCGTCTATAAATTGGTAGTATTTCTGTTTCGACTCTTCGAAGTCAGTGTTCTTTAAGTGAACATTCATGACTTTAGTTTCAATACCGCCAGGGTTGAAGCCATTGTTAAGAACAGTGTGTCTAAATATAGGAGATTCGACAGGCAGCTTATTAATTGTACTTGTATCGACCTGCGATACGGCACCCAGGTTGTACAAGTCTTTTTCTAGGACGTTATGTGCGACCGTGTCAAATACGGGATTTGAGTTATCTATGGCGGCGGCAAGGACCTTAACTCGATCGTTATCCGATAGCTCACCTGTTATGGCTGCCAGGTAGTATATAGACTGCTCATTGCCGAGTATTTGATCACCAGTCATGCTCAGAGACGGTTCGATAATTCCATCGGCAAGCGGATTTGCCTTCATGAGTTTTGTATTTGCGGCTGCTAGGCGCGTCATCCCTTCATACCCAGGCTCACTTGTTGGTTGATTTAACTTATCCCATGCCCAGGCTACGCGCTCTGGGTCCGTGAAATCTTCATCACTTCGGAACTCCTCTGGCGTAGAGTTATCAAGTGTGGGCTTCTCTTTTTTGGCGACATCTGGATTGCTTCCGGCAAGCTCTGGAGCGGATGTCGATCGATCACTACCAGCTCCGCCTTTGGGGCTGTCGGACTCACTACTTGACCTACCAAATAGGGCATAACCACCCACACCTAAGGCTGTAAGAATTGTAGCTCCAATAGCAACGGGCTTCACCCAGCCTTTCTTCTTGTCGACTGGTACAACTTCGCGTGCGCCGCCAGCGTCTGGATTCTCGATAAGTCCGCGTGGAACATGATTTGGAATCCTAATTGTCCCATCCTTGTTCATGCCTTTGATGACACGATCTTCGACGGCCTGCTCAAGAGATGTTCCGGTGTGAAGTAATGGTTCTTGTGCTGGTGATGGGCCAATAGCAAAAGGTGCTGTAGTCGGATCGTTATCTGTATTCGGAACTTGGGCTTCGGGGCTTACCGTCATAGCGCTTGGTCCTTCTTTCGGTGGTGGGATTAGTTGCTGAATATTACGGTGTTGGATTTTATGATTCTATTATACACTATATTATTCAAAAATGCAAGGGTTACCGTAATCGATAAGATTAATCAATGGTAAGACCGGTGCCGCAGTTGGTGGGATTGCGATCTGGCTGGACAACGCTGTCGATGAAATTAAGCGTTGGGCATACAAAGCGGGCATCATAGTCGAGGTGATTACCAAGGTTGGCTCCCAGTGCATTGAATGGCTGGCTGCTATCACCTTGCAAAAGCGACATTTGTGAGCGAATACCCATTTTGACAAGTTTGTCGTGCATATCGTATATGTGTTCCTGGTCAACGACGTCATCGGTAGTGAACCCTGCAAGGAACATGGGCGGACTTTCGGTGCTGGCATAGAGTGCTGGCGACAGGGCTTTGAAGTTGTCGAGGCACTCGGTGAGCTTACTGGCTGACATGTTGATTATGCCACCAGCAAGGGCTGTAGTATTGCCGCTTTCGATTTGACTACTGATTGTCTCGAGGTTCTGGAAGGTTTCGGACGCATACTGACCAGCAGTAAGGAATTGCCCCAGGAATCCCATGATATTGCCGTCGCCACCAAGCTTGCTGCCGTCAAAGTGAAAACCATTGCCATCTTGTACTAGGCCGATGCTAGCAAAATCGTTGGAGCTAATGCCAATACCGTATTGGGCAATATCACCGCTACCGCCTGTGAGCAAGTTGGTGGTATTGGTAATACCTGCGAGGTCTGTGGGTATACAAGTGGAGTGGTCGATGCCGATCAAGAATGCTTTGTACGATTTGAACATAAGAAAGGCGTTGGTAGGAGGTGACCAACCTACGGCGACCTTCGCTCCTGATTTGCCACTTGCGCCGGCTCGTACTGCTAAGCTGCCACCTGAACTGTCACCCCATATGACGATTTTGTTCGGGTCGATATTGTACATTTTGGCATTGTCGCGAATGTGCTTGATGCCGCGCATAACGTCTTCGAACATGTAGTAGACACCACTTGAACCAAGGCGATACGTGAGGTCAAATGCTGCGTAACCACGCTGCGATGCTGTGGGGCCAGTTTGGGTGGCGCCATGAGCAATGTCTGGCTTGTTGTACATCACAAAGTCGCTGTTGCCGTCGTTGGCATGCCAACCACCCCCGTTGATAAAGATGATAGCAGGCGCGTTTGCCTGAGGTGCGTCGTAGACTTTGATCGCCTGTTGTTTGCCTGCGCCATTCACGTACGATTCGCGCTTGGTATCGTCAAGCTTGTCTAGTTCAACATCTTTATCTGGTCCAGACTTGTGTAGCACATCTAGGTAGTCTTTCAGGTTGTTTGTTTCGTCGAGTGCATCCTGCACTAGACTTTGAGCATATTTAATAAAGTCGTCTGTTGTTTGAGTGCTCGCCGATGGCGATGGTGTTGCCGAGACCGACGGTGACGTCGACTCCTCTATCGTACCTTGCAGAACAATATTGTTCTTTCTGTCTGCGGTAGCTTTGTTGCATATGTCGGCAGCGGCTTGGTCGTTCGCAACATCGGCGTAGTCGTTGCAATCTTCGCCGCCGTTCACACCCGCTATACAGGCATTTCGGAGGATGTTGTTGGTGACGGTAGAATATTGACTGCAGTATTCAGTAATCGTTTTTGGCTTGTCGGCAGCACGAGCTTGCTGCACAAAACCAAAACCACCTATGGCTGCAAGTACCACTAGTATCGCGACACGGATCGTAAAAGAATAGTCCGTTTTGTGCAAAAAGTGTAGCCTATCAGTAGCCGAGTGTTGATTTTTCATGATTTTATGTGTCTAGAATACCGCACTCCTCTTTTAAGGACAAGCGGTATGGTGAGTTTATGATAGTATAGAATCACATATGGTAAAGAAAAAAACATCCAAAACCCCAAAGCCCCTGAGTCGCAAGGCACGGATGATTGTTGTACCAATACTTGTCGTTGTGGGAGTTGGAGCGATGATTCTAGCGGTTCTGTCGGTGATTGTTTTGCCGCGAATAGATCAGGGGTCGCAGCGTGGTGTGGGTGCAGACGGATTTCGCGCCTATACAGAAGAAGACGGTGATCTAGGCATTGGCAATGTCGTCACAAAGGCAGCCGTCGTAACGGCGCTGGGCAGCAAGGCGACGGCGGTCAGTGATCCGGTTGTGTCAAAGGTGTTTAACCTAAACGGCAGCAGGTCGCAGACTGTCACTTATGAGTTTACGCGCGCAGACGGCAAGACGGCACATCTATATGTCGATCTGATGTTTTTCAAGAACGCGGCGACACGCGATTCG
>Ga0208826_1001219_pt1 | contig 22447 bp, 18 predicted proteins | sample AD_UKC115_MetaG_FD_184451 | JGI IMG/M metagenome (GOLD analysis project Ga0208826, IMG submission 184451) | Active sludge microbial communities of municipal wastewater-treating anaerobic digesters from Hong Kong - AD_UKC115_MetaG (SPAdes)... | ecosystem: Engineered > Bioreactor > Anaerobic >...
GCGCGCTGTACAGCGACCTGCCGCTGCAGACCGCCTGGGAAACCAGTCGCTGCCAGCCCGGTCGCGCCGGCCTGCTCACCAACTTCACCGGCGGCCGCCACGGCCTGGAACTGGGCGAGGGCACGCCCGCGCTCCAGGCCGAACGCGCCGTGGACCAGCTCGGAGCCCTGTGGCCCGGCGTCAGCGCGGCGCGCCGCGGACAGCGCCAGGCGCGCATGCACTGGCCGAGCCAGGAGTGGACGCTTGGCAGCTACGCCTGCTACGGCCCCGGCGACTGGACCACGCTGCGTGGCGCCGCCGGCGAATCGGTCGGCAGCCTGCACTTTGCTGGCGAGCACTGCGCCTACGACAACCAGGGCTTCATCGAGGGCGCGGTCGAAACCGGCGAGTGGGTGGCGCAGGCGATCATCGAGCGGCGCGCGCTGCGTGTGGCGTGAGGGTGGGTTCGAACCGGAGTGTTCGCCCAGTGCAGCGCGCGGCGTTTGTTTCAGGCAAGCGGCGGGATGTCCGGCCGCGTCACGGGAGTAGCGCCATGTCCCTGCTGCATCGGGTGAGTCTGTTTTTCATGTTGTCCTGCGGTGCCGCCGCGGCGGCGGACAGCGTGGGTGGCCAGTTCGTGCTGGACGGCAAGGCCTTCAAGCCGAGCCAGGTGGCCGCCTTCCGCGTGCGCGACCAGTTTCATCCGCGCGAGTTCGAGAGCTACGTCATGCTGACCACGGCGGCCGTCGATCGCGCTGCCATCGCCGCCGACGACGATCCCTACGCGGTGGCGATCAACGATCCGGCGGTGAAGGACGCCGACTATCTGTCGCTGTTCGTGCGCGCCAACGGCGAGGTGAGCATGAACGCGCACATCGGCGGCACGCAGTACGTGGACACCTCGGGCACGATGATGGGGCAGAAGGGCTCGCTGCAGGCGCAGTGCGCCAGCAACACGCGCGAGCGCGTGGCGTGCACGGTCAAGGTGGCAGCGCCGGTGAAGACCCACGACGGCCCCAGCTGGTCGGTCGACGTGAACTTCGACGCCGCGGTAGCGGCGCGGGCGCCCGGCCAGGCGGTGGCAGCCGGCGGCGGCGAGATGGGCCAGGCCCTGATGGCGCTGTATGCAGCCGTGCAGGGCAACGACCTCGGCCGGATCCTCGCCCTGCTCAGCCGTGCCCAGGGCGAGAACTACCGGCGCGAGTACAACACGCCCGAGGAGAACCTGCAGGACGCCAAGTCCACGCTGGGCTTTCAGCTGCCGAAGCACCCGAAGATCACCGGCGGCGAGCGCCTCGACGCGGACACGGTACTGCTGGAGGTGGAAGGTGTGCCCTACGAGAACGGCCGCATGCTGTACCTGGTGCGCATGCGGCGCGAGGACGGCCACTGGGGCTTCGACGGGGCCCGCGTTGCGGGCATGTTGAAGTAGCGCCGCGGCGCCACCCCCTGCCGGTGCGGCGCGGGTGCGCGCCGCACCGGCGATGTGGCCCTCAAGGCGCGGCGTCTGCCGCTTTTTCCTCGGCGGCGCGCACCCGACGCAGGGCGTCGGCGTCCAGGCGCAGCACCGGGTAGAGCCCAAGGCGCTCGTCGTGCCAGGGCGAACGCTCGAAGAAGAAGTCCAGGCGTCGCTGCGGGCTGGCGGCGAACGCCGGGTCCTTGAGCGCGGCATCGAACTCGGCCTGCAGTTGCGGCCGCTGCGCCAGCAGCTCGCGCGCGATGCGCTCGGCCACGCGCGCATCGGCGTACTCGCGCTGCTCGAAGATCACGTTGAACCAGCCCCAGCGCAGCAGGGCATCGGGTGCCTCCGGTTCCAGCAGGTGCGCGGCCACGCGTGCGGCGCGCTGGTCCATGGGCACCAGCACCGAACCGGCGGCGAGGGTCTCCTCGCGCGCCTCGTCGCTCACCTGCACCGAGGTCAGCATCAGGCGGTTCTCGAAGGGCTGCGCGCTCCACTGCGGCGCGGCGAGGCGCCAGGCGCGCACGGGCAGGCGCTGCGCCTGCGCCAGGCGTTCGGTGCGCACGCCGTGCTGGGCGAGCTTGTCGATCACCTGGCCCCAGGCCGCCGGTATGACGTAGGCGGCGGGTGGCGCGGCAGCCACACTCACGCGCAGGTCGCGGAACCAGGGCACCGTAAGGGTCCGCCTGTGGCGGGGGTCGTACTGCGTCCAGCGGTCGCCGGAGATCGTGCTCGGCGTCTGCGTGTAGGCGTAGCCCTTGAACGTGAACGGCACCGAGCGGCCGTCCGGCTCGAAGCGCAGCGGGATGCGCGCTGCGGGCTGCCCTGCCAGGGCCGCCGTGTCGGCGTCGGCCTGTGTCGTGGCGCGGCGCAGGGCACCGGGGTGGACGTCGAACTCGCGCAGCAGTTCCGCCAGGAGGTCGTAGGTGGCGCGCACGCGCTCGCCGTAGGGCTTGAGCATGTGCGTCTCCAGCAGCAGGCCGGCGCGGTTCTGCAGCGCGGCGTAGCCGGTGGAGTAACGCGGACCGGAGCCGAAGTTGCCGATGCCCTTGGCGGGGTCGTGGTGGTCCACCAGTTCCAGGTAGGGCGCCAGCAGGTGGCCGCGTCGTTCCGTGCGTGGGAACACGCGCCCCTGGAGCGCCGCGTCCTGCCAGGCCTTCACTGCGGGATGCAGATTGCCCCAGTCCTCGGTGTACCAGGTGAGGTCGTACTGGTAGTCGGCGCCGTCGGTGGTGTGCACGTCGACCAGCAGGTCGGGCAGCCAGGCGTTCCAGAAGGCCAGCCAGGCCTGCATCTCCGGTGCCTCGGCCTTGACGTAGTCGCGGTTGAGGTTGAGGTTCTGCGCGGTGCCGCGCCAGCCCATCTGCGCCGGGCCGCTCTGATTCACGCGCTGGTAGGGCGAGCGCCGCTCGTGGCCGTCGACGTTGAAGATCGGCAGGTAGAGCAGGATGCTGCGCTCGAGCCGCGCCGGCGGCTTCTTCGCCAGCACCAGGTCGCGCAGCAGCATGAGGCCGGCGTCCTTGCCTTCGATCTCGCCGGCGTGGATGCCGGCCTGGACGAAGACGATCTCCTTGCCGCTGGCGCGCGCCGCCTCCGGGTCGAACTCGCCGCCGCTGGCGACCACCGCCACGGTGAGCTCGCGTCCCTCGGGCGAGCGGCCCATCGATACCAGACGCAGGCGCTGCGGCGCGGCGGCCGCCAGACGCTGCAGATAGGCCTGGGTGTCGGCGTAGTCCGGCGTCTGGCGGAACTGCGTGGCTTCGGCCGGCGTGGTCCAGTCGGCGGCGGGTGCAACGGTGGCAGACAGCAGGGCCAGGCAGGCACAGAGGCGCGGGATCATGCGGGTTCCGGACAGACGGCGGCGCGAAGCGCGCAGTCTGCCCGAAGCCCCGCGCTGGCGGCGAGCACTCTCAGCGGCCGCGCCGCCAGGGCAGGCAGAAGGGATCGGAGCAGTGGGTGATGCCGAGATTGCCGTTGGTGCCGGTGCTGCGCCGCGTGGCGAACAGCGGCGCGCCGTCGCTGCCGATGACGAAGCCGTAGGCGATGGGATCGGCCGGCACGATGGCGCCGCTGGACTGCGTCACGAAGGTGGGCGCACTGCAGCGCGCGTCGGCGCAGTGCACGAGGGTCAGGCCGGGGCTGGCGCCGGTGTGGAAGCTCAGCAGGGGCAGACCGTCGGCGCCGTTGGCCGCATACACCTGCTGCAGGGTGTAGCCGCTGACGCCGAGCAGTGGCGTGATCGTCGCGCTGCTGCAGGTGGGGGTGCCGCAGTGGGCCACCCGCGCCCCCTGATTGCTGCCGTTGTCGGTCCAGTAGGCCACCAGCGGCAGTCCGTCGCTGCCTAGCATGATGCTGCTGGCGATGCCGGCACCGGTCGTGGCATCCAGCACCGTCGCGCTGCCGGCAGCGCAGTTGGCCGCGCTGCAGCTGGCCACCTTGAGCGCCTTGGCCGTGGCGTCGTAGTAGCTGACCACGATGAGCGGGTCGGAAGGGCCGGGCACGACGAGCAGCGCGCTGTGCTGGCCGACGTCGTTGGCGGCGCCGTCCAGCGTGACCGGTGCCTGCACCGCGCTGCAGTCCGGCGCCTGGCACACCGCGACCTTGAGGTTGCCATTGGCCGCGTCGTAGTAACTGATGACCGGATTGCCGTACTGGTTGATGCCCAGGGAGCTGTAGCGGCCGACGTTCGGGCCGGCGTCGACCGTCACCGCCGTGGCGGCGGAGCAGGCGGTGTCCATGCAGGTGGCGAGCTTGAGCGAGCCGGTGAAGAAGCCCTCGTAGCTGAGGACGGCGCGGCCCTGACTGTTGATCGTGATGGCGTGGGTCGGGCCGCTGCCGGCACCGTCCACGGCGACGTCGGACACCGCGCTGCAGGCGATGTCCGCGCAATGGGACACGTGCAGGTTGTTGCTGAACTGGTTGTACCAGGCGATCACGCCCAGGCCGTCCACACCGAGGGCAATGGAGGATTCGCCCACCGTGCCGGGCAGGTCGATGTCGGCGCGGCTGAAGGCGGGGCGCGGCGGCGGCAGCGCCGCGGCGACCGGCGTGTCGCAGGTGACGCTGCCGTCGGCGGCGATGCTGCGGATGGCGCTGCCGACGGCGCAACTGCCGCCGACGCGCGCCTGCACCTGGCTGGTGTCGATGTCGGCGCTGCCGATGCTGGCATCGGCGATCTGCGCGCTGCCCACCGCACCGCTGGCGATCTGCGCCGCGCCGACGCCGCCGTTGGCGATGGCGAGGTTGACCGTGCCGCTGCTGCCGCCGCCGCTGAGGCCGGTGCCGGCGGCGACGCCGGTGAGCGTCCCGGCCGCCTGGCAGGACACCGTGCCGTCGGCGTTCACCTGGCGGATGGCGCTGCCGGCGGCGCAGCTGGACGTCACGCGCGCCTGCACCTGGGTCGGGTCGAACTTGCCGGCGGTCACGGCGAGGCTGCCGAGCTGGGCGCTGCCGACCGCGCCCGGTGCGAGCATGGCGGTGACCACGCCCGCACTGGCGATGGCGAGGCTCACGTTGCCGCTGCTGCCGCCACCGCTCAGGCCCGCGCCCGCCGTGACGCCAGTGACGGTGCCGCTGCCGGCGCTTTCGCACTGCACGCTGCCGTTGGTGCCGATGGCGCGGATGGCACTGCCGGCGCTGCAGCTGGCGCCGACGCGCGCCTGCACCTGGGTGGGGTCGATCTGCGCCGCGCCGACGGCGCCGTCGGCAACGCCCAGTGCGCGCAGGGCGTAGGGCGTGGCGCTGAGCAGCTGGCGCGGCGCCAGCACGTTGCCGTCGACCGTGATCTCCAGCCAGCGCGCCTCGCCGTTGAAGGCACCGGCGCCGAAGTCGAGGTCGATGGTCAGCAGTCCTGCCACCACGGGATAGTTCGCCATGGCGATGGCGCTGCCGATCTGGTTGCCGCTCTGCATCGCATCGTAGAGGCGGAATAGCAGGTTGGGTGTGCCCGTCAGCGGCAGGCCGCCACTGTCCAGTTCGCCCTGGTAGGTGAAGGCGCTGCCGGCGGGGGCGGCCGTGGCCGCACCGGCGAGGAGCAGCGCGCCGAGCAGCGCGGTGCGGAGGATGGAGAGGCAGCAGCGGTTCATGCGCAGGTTCCGTGCGGGTGGACGGGGCGACGCGCGCGGGCGCGTCGGCGGGAGGGTCGGTTGCAGCGCACGCCCATGGCTCAGGGCTCGAAGCCGTCGGCGAAGAGGCGGTCATCGGGCAGGCCGGCGCTGGCCCAGTAGCCGCCCTGCAGGCGCAGCGCGCCTGCGCCGGCATCGAGGGCGTCGGCTTCGGGCTGGCCGGCGGTGCCACGCAGCACAAAGGGGCCGCCATTGCTGCTGCCACCGCCGCCCGCGACGACGTGTCGGCGCGCATTGACCGCGGCCGCCGCGCTGCCGGCGAGGATCAGGCCGAGCAGCGGCGCGAGGAGCGCGCCGCGCGTGCCGGTACGCGCCGCGGTGCGACGCCGCGGAGCGGAGAAATCGGAAGTGCGGGTGCCGCGCATGGTCCCCCCCGACCGCCGCGCTGGGCGAAGGCGCCCGCTGCGGTGGCGGTCATGCTGGAGAGAACGCGGCGCGGCGGCGAATCGAACAGACCGCGCCGCGGCTTCCTACTGCGCCGCCGCGCGCTCCTTCATTTCCTCGGAGAGTTCCCTGCCGAGGTAGGCGTCCAGGCCGCGCCGCGCGGCGTAGATGAGCGGCGTGAGCACGATCGCGGCGACGAACTTGTAGATGTAGTTCACCGTGCCCACGGCGAGGAACAGGGCGATGGACCATTTCTGCGGTCCCAGCACGAAGGCGATGTACAGCACCACGAAGCTGTCGATGAACTGCGACACCAGCGTGGATCCGGTGGCGCGCAGCCAGATGTGCTTCTCGCCGGTGCGGGCGCGGATGGCGTGGAAGATGGCCACGTCGATGAGCTGGCCGACGAGGAAGGCGATGATCGAGCCGGCGATGGTCCACAGGCCCTGACCGAAGATCGCGGCGAAGGCGGTCTGCAGGTTGTCCACGCCCTGGTTCCTGCCCGCGCCCACCCAGAAGCCGGCGGGTGCGAGGTGGATGGCGGCGAAGGCGAACAGGTAGGCGTAGCAGATCAGTGCCACGGCGAGCCAGGAAATGAACTGCACGCCCTTGCGGCCGAAGTACTCGTTGATCACGTCGGTCATGATGAACACGATCGGCCACAGCAGCACGCCGGCGGTGAAGTTGAGCGAGCCGGACTGGCCGAACAGGTTCCAGTTGAGCGGCGCGATGCCGAGGGTGTCCTCCAGCGCGAAGATCTTCACGCCGACGAACTCGGCGATGATCGCGTTGGCGATGAAGAATCCGGTGAGGACGAGGTAGAGCTTCTGCGAGCGGTTGTCGATGTCCACGGGGCGTCCCTGCGGCAAGAGGCGGGAGAGGGCGTGCAGCGCCGGCGGGCGCGGCGGCGAAACTAGTTGACCTTGTCCATGCGCCGCGTGAAGGCCGGCAAGGGGGCGTCGGGCGCCACCGCGCCACCGGAAAGGATGAAGGCCATGGCCTGGTCCACGCTCCAGTCGGTGGCGGTGAGGCGGTCCAGCGGGACGACTTCCAGGTAGCCGCCGGTGGGGTTGGGCGTGGTGGGCACGTACACGGCGGCCAGTTCGCGCCCGTCGGCGTCGGCGAACACGCGCGTGACGAAGCCGATGGTCTTGAGGTCGGGCGAGGGGAAGTCGATCAGCACCACGCGCTGCGTGCCGCTGGGCTTGTTCTGCAGCACGCTCATCAGCTTCTTGGTGCCGCCGTAGATCGACTGCACCAGCGGGATGCGCTCCATCAGGCGGTCGATGGCGGCGAAGAGACGCTGACCCAGCACGCGGTCGGCGATCAGGCCGATCAGGTACAGGGTGAGCAGGGTCACCACGAAGCCGATGATCGAGACCAGCCAGGCGTGCCCGAGCCAGGCGGCAGCCCCGGGAAAGGCGCTGGAGAGGCCGTCGAAGATGGACGCGATGACCGGCGCGCCGAACTGCGAGAGCAGGTTGAAGACGAACTTGAACACCAGCCAGGTGATCCACAGCGGGAACACGGCGAGCAGGCCGGTGAGTACGTAGCGTTGCGGGTGGAGGGGGCGCATGGGCGGGGCCAGGAGTGAGGGGATCGAAATCGGGGTGGACGTCGGGTTGCGAGGCAGGGGCTGGCAGGGGGGACGCGGAGGAAGCAGAACACACAGCGCGGTACAGCGCGGTTCGTCGCGCTCATTCCTCCCAGGCAGCCTGTCACGCCGCCATTTCCGCGCTGACTATTCGCTCCCGGGCAGGTCGTCCAGCGCCACCTCGCGCAGCACGCGGAAGCCGACGGTGGTGTAGCCCACGTCCGGATCGCTGGCGCCGCGGTGCTCCAGCGGGGGCTCGGCCGGACCGTCGCGCCAGGACGTGCCGCGGAACACGCGCTCGGGGCAGGCGCTGTCCTTGAGCAGGGCTTCCAGCGGCGCGCCGCTGCTGCAGTCCAGCGTCCACTCGCTGACGTTGCCGAACAGGTCGGCGATGCCCAGCGCACCGGCACGGAAGTGCCCGACCGGGGCGGTGTAGGCGTAGCCGTCGCTGCATTTGTAGCGGTCACCGAGACCGAGCAGACTGCCCTTGCTCGCGTCGGCCACGTTGGCGCCGCGGCAGGCGTCGGCGGCGCTGATGCCGCGCGCGGCGGCCAGCCACTCGACCTGGGTCGGCAGGCGGTAGCTGGCGCCGGTGCGCTGCGACAGCCAGCGCGTGTAGGCGCGCGCATCCTGCCAGCTCACGCACACTACGGGATCGGCGTCGGTCTGGGCGAAGTCGGGGTCCTGCCAGGCGAGTTTCTTCAGGCGCGACAGCGGCTGGTGCGGCACGCGGCAGGACGCGGCGGCGCGGCCGCTGGCGCGGGCGAAGGCGGCGTACTCGGCGCGCGTCACCTCGGTGGTGGCGAGGGCGAAGGCGTGGTCCAGAGCGGGAGCGCCGCGGTCCGCGGGCACGAAGACGAGCGGCGGACCCGCGGCATCGCGCATCGCAGCGCCGGCGGTGGGCAGCGGCGTGCGCAGCAGGGCGTCGAGCCGCCGCCGCAGTTCGGCTCCCTCGGCGCCGAGCGCGTCCATCGGCGCCCGCAGGCCTTCCAGCGCGGTCGCATCGAAGCGGCGTGCGGCGCGCTGCAGGTTCCGGTTCAGGGCATCGGCAGCGCGGCTCGCGAAGCTGCTCCACAGCGCGCCGTGCTGGGCGGGCGCCCGGTCGAGCAGCAGGCGAACCTGCTCGATGTCGGCGCGCGCGGCCGCGGCGTCGTCGCGCTGCAGGGATTTTTCCAACCGCGCGCCGAGGGCATCGAGCACGCCCTGTAGTCCGGCCAGGGCCTCGGATTGGTCCGGGTAGGGCTTGAGCACGGCGAGATAGCGCTCGGCGGCGTTGTCGCCAGCCGGTTCCACCAGCTTGCCCTGCTTGAGCAGCGCGCCGCCCTCGGCCAGCAGGCGATCGAGCGTGGCGGTGTCCAGCAGCCGTTCGGCGGCGCCCGGCGGGACGGCGTCGTCCGCGCGCCCGGCGGCGGCGTTGCCGGCCGGTGTCGCCCCCGTCGCCGGCTCGCCGCCGGCGCGCTCGGCCGCGGGGCCGCGCAGCAGCTGACCCGCACCCACCAGCAGCAGCCCGGCCGCACCCGCCGCCAGCCAGTGGCTGCGCGACCAGGCCCACCGCTGGCGACGCGGCGCGGGTGCGCCGGCGCCGGACGGCGCCTGGCCGTTGAGGTGGGCCTGGACGGCGTCCAGGGCCTCCAGCAGTTCAGCGGCACTCTGGAAGCGTTCGGCCGGATCCTTGGCCAGCGCGCGGTCGATCAGCGCCTGCCAGTGGCGCCGCGTGGGCGAGAGGCGCGGTACCGGGTTCTCCACGTGCGCCAGGGCCACGGCCAGGGCATCGGGTCCCTGGAAGGGCAGTTCGCCCGCGACCAGCTCGTAGCACAGCACGCCGAGGCTGTAGAGATCGGAGCGGCCGTCGATGGCCAGGCCGCGCGCCTGTTCCGGGCTCATGTAGCCGGTCGAGCCCAGGGTCGCGCCCTCGCGCGTCACGCGCACGTCGCTGTGCGTGGCCAGGGCAATGCCGAAGTCGGCCAGCAGTGGCCGGTCCAGCTTGTCGAACAGCACGTTCTCCGGCTTCACGTCGCGGTGCACGATGCCCTGGTCGTGGGCATAGGCCAGGGCCTGGCACAGTGCGCGCATCACCGCCACGATGCCGGTCTGGTCCTCGCGCAGGTCGCGCGAGGCGAGGTCGCCGTTGGGCAGGTAGGGCATGGTGTAGTACAGCTGCCCGGTGGAGGTGCGGCCTACCTCGTAGATGCTGACGATGTGCGGATGGTCCAGGCGCGCGATGAGGCGTGTTTCCTGCTCGAAGCGCCGCACCAGCTCCTCGCTCGGCGCGCGCTGCACGGCCAGCACCTTGATCGCCACCTGGCGGCCCAGGGCGGTCTGCAGCGCCAGATACACCGTGGCCATGCCGCCTTCGCCGAGGGGGCGCACGATGCGGTAGCCGGGAATGTCGAAGGTGGGCGTGGCGGCGCTCATGCCGGACCGGAGGGGGAAGGTCGGCGGATTCTAGGGCAAGTGCGCGCCGCGGCCGCCGTGGCCCGGAGCGCCCTGGGTGTGACGGCGTGCGCTGGCGGCGCGTCGGGGCCTCTGGCAGGCTAGCCCCGCATGCCGTCCCTGCCCACGCCCCTGCCCAAGAGCGCGCTCGCCGCCGCGGCGCCGCCGCTGTCGCATCCGCTGCCGGCGCGCCCGGTCGTGGTGGCCCTGATGGGCCTGCCCGGCGCCGGCAAGAGCACCGTGGCGCGCGCCCTGGTGGCACAGCTCGGCCTGCGCTGCGTCGACCGCGACGCGATCCGCGCCGCGCTGTTCCCGCGTTGCCGCTACAGCTTCATGGAGAAGCGCGCCGCGTTCCGCGCCCTGCTGCTGGCGCTGGAGATCAACTGCATGCTGGGCGAGTCCACGGTGATCGACGGCTGCACCTTCTCGCGCCGCCAGGACCTGCTGCGCGTGGACCAGGTGGTGCGCAAGCTCGGCTACCAGCCGGTGGCCATCCACCTCGACTGCCCGGCCGAGCTGGCGCGCGAGCGCATCCAGGCGGATCTGGCGGGCGCGCGGCATCAGGCGCGCGACCGCTCGCCCGAGCTCGTCACCGAGGTGCTGGCACGCTTCGAATCGCCGCCGCCGGGCGCACTGTCCATCGACGCGCGCCTGCCGCCCGACGAAGTGTGCCGCTTGGCCGTGCGCAGCGTGGCCGCGCTGGCCGGCATCCCGCTGGCCTAGGCGTCCCGGCGCTTGCGCCGCACGTAGACCTGCTTGCGCACGCGGGCGATCAGCGCGCCGCCGGCGGTCTTCACCTCGGTGTCGAACCAGTGCAGGCATCTGGCGCCGTCGGCGGTGGCGGCGCGCAGCTGCTCCAGCACCGCCTCGTCCAGGCGGAATTCCGCGTACACAGTCTCCCGCCCCGGCGCGACGAAGTCGATCTCGCCGGCCTTGTCCCAGACGATGTAGTCGCGCCCCAGGCCGTGCATCACTAGGATCATCCAGAACGGATCGGTCATGGCGAACAGGCTGCCGCCGAAGTGCGCACGCACGTAGTTGCGGTTGTACCAGGCGAGCTTCAGGCGCACCCGCGCGTAGCGCCAGTCGTCCGCCAGCGCCAGCACGCGGATGCCGGAGAACAGGAAGGGCGGCCAGAGGTTGAACAGGCGGCGCAGGACGCGGGGTGTCATGGCGGAGGGCGATGAGGACGGGCTCGCAGCGTGGCGCAGGCGGGCCGAGCAGGTGCTCCAGCCGCGCCGCGTCTGCGGCGGCGCCGGGTGCTGCCGAAGGTGTGCGCCGGCCGCCGCGCCGCGGCGTGCACGCTAGAACAGCACGGCGGCCATCTTGCGCCGGTAGGCAGCGACCAGGTCCTCGTCCTCGACCACGTTGAAGGCGGCGATGAGGCGCTTGCGCGCCTGGCCCTCGTTCCAGTCGCGCCTGGCGCGCAGAATGTGCAGGAATTCGTCCAGGCCCGCCGCGGTCTCGCCCTCCAGCAGCAGGCGCACGCCGAGCAGGTCGTGTGCGGCGAAGTCGTCCGGGTCGGCGGCGATGCGCGCACGCAGCGCCTCCGCCGCCGGCGCGCCGGCGAGGGCACGGGCGAAGTCGAGCTGACCGCGCAGGCGCTGCGCACGGCTGTCGGTGGCGAGGTTGGCGGGCAGGGCGTCCAGCTCGGCCTCGGCTGCCGCGGCGTCGCCGGCCTGCATGAGCGCCAGCGCGAGGTCGAGCTTCAGCTCCGGCCTGTCCGGCGCGGCGGCGATCTCCGCGCGCAGGCGCGCCACGGCATCCTCGGGGGCTTCCGGCGGCAGGAAGTCGTCTTCTGCCAGTGCGGCCGGCGCACCGGGTTCGATGCCGTGCTTGGCGAGGAACTTGCGCACCTCGCCCTCGGGCAGGGCGCCCATGAAGCCGTCCACCATCTGGCCCTGCTGCAGCAGCACCACGGTGGGCAGGGAGCGGATACCGAACACCGCGGCGAGCTGCTGCTGCGCATCGGTGTCGACCTTGGCCAAACGGAAGGCGCCGCCGAATTCGCCGGCGAGTTTCTCCAGGATCGGGCCCAGGGAACGGCAGGGACCGCACCAGGCCGCCCAGAAGTCCACCAGCACCGGCTGCTCGAAGGAGGCATTGATGACCTGCGCCTCGAAATTGGCTTCGGTGGCGTCGAAAACGTGGAGAGACTCGGCCATGTGGGGGTACCTGCGCGGAAGGGAGGGCGGCGCGCCGCCCGGCCGGAACCGAACGGAGACGCCGCCGCAGTGGGGGCGGCAGGGTACGCGATCAAGGGCGGCGGCGGAATCCGTGCCGCCGCGCCGCGCGGGCGCGCGGTCTCAGTCGCGCGCGACGGCGCGGCCGTCGCGCTTGACGACCTTGCCACCCTGCATGACGAAGCGCACGTTCTCCATGGCGGCGATGTCGTCCAGCGGATTGCCCGGCACGGCCACCACGTCGGCGAACTTGCCGGCCGCCAGTGTGCCGAGCTCGCGTTCGCGGTGCAGCAGCGTCGCCGCGTTGATCGTGGCGGCCTGCAGCGCGGCGGCGGCGGGAATGCCTGCCTCGACCATCAGGGCGAATTCGTGCGCATTCTGCCCGTGCGGATACACCGCCGCATCGGTGCCGAAGGCGATCTTCACCCCGGCCTTGTAGGCCTTGCCGGCGGTGGCCTGGATGATGGGGCCGACCTGCAGCGCCTTGGCCGCGATCCGCTCGGGGTAGTAGCCCGGGGTCTTGGCTTTCTCGGCCACGTAGTGGCCGGCGCTGATGGTGGGCACGAGCCAGGTACCGTGCTCGCGCATCAGCTTCATGTCCGCCTCGTCGAGGAAGGTGCCGTGCTCGATGGAATCCACGCCAGCCAGCACGGCGCGGCGGATCGCCTCCGCGCCGTGGGCATGGGCGGCCACGGTGTAGCCGTAGTCGTGCGCCGCGGCCACCACGGCCTTGATTTCCTCCAGCGTCATCTGCGCGTTGTCCACGCTCGCGCTCTCGTCCAGGACGCCGCCCGAGGGCATGATCTTGATGAGGTCGACGCCGTCCTTGTAGTGCTGGCGCACCGCCTTCCAGGCGTCCTCGGGCGAATTGATGATGCCCACGCGCGGGCCGGGATCGCCGGCGAGGTCCTGGCGGTAGCCGTCGGTGGGATCGGCGTGGCCGCCGGTGCTGCCGATGGCGGTGCCGGCGGTGAAGAGGCGCGGCCCCGGCACCACGCCGGCGCGGATGGCGTTGCGCAGGGCAAGGGATTCGTTCGCGGTGTCGCCGAGGTTGCGCACCGTGGTGAAGCCCGCCAGCAGGGTGCGGCGGGCGTAGACCACCGAGCGGATGGCGTAGTCGGCGACGTTCCAGCGGAACTGGTCGTTGTAGGCGGTCGGACTGGTCTCGCCGGTGAGGTGGGTGTGGCTGTCGATCAGGCCGGGCAGGCAGGTGCTGTCGCCGAGGTCGATTGTCTCGGCGCCCGTCGGCGCCTGCTTGCCCGGCAGCACCTCGCGGATGCGCTCGTCCGCCACCAGCACGGTACCGGCGCCGTCGAGCCTGCCGTGCAGCGCGTCGAACACGTGGCCGCACTGCAGCGCGGTGAGGGACTCGGCGCCAGCGGCCGGCAGGGCGAGCAGCAGCAGCGGAACGGCGAAGATGCAACGCATGGCGGGCTCCGGACGGCGGGAGCCGCGATCATAGCCGCGGCGTCACCGGCGTTCTGAGCTGCGCGACCTTGGTCGAAGGCGCGGCGGCTATTCGAAGCCGTGCTTGAAGATGCGATCGACGTAGCTGCTCTCGACCGCGCCGATGTCGCAGCGCGCCACGCCGTTACCGTCGCCGTCGAGCGGCCGCACCAGGCCGCGGGCGTCGTAGGGCGCGCAGTGCGCGTCGTCGCCGGCGTCGATGGCCGGCGCGCCGTAGTCCGTTCGCATGGTGGGCACGTAGCCGCCGCTGAACGTCGGCGCCTGCAGCCAGGGCATGGCGCCGACGGTCTGGCTGGTGCTGTCGCCGGGAATGGAGCAGCTGCCGCTGTTGTGGAGGTTGTGACCGCCGCTGAGCTGACCGAAGGTCAGGTTGCAGCCCGGGCTGTCGGGGTCGGTGTTGTTGAAGAGGTTGTTGTAGAGCGCGGCCGAGCCGACGTTGAGTTCCAGCTCGGCACCGTAGTTGCTGGCGGCACTGATGTCGTCACTGAACGTATTGTTGATGAAGCTGGCGTAGCAGCAGCTGACGAAGCCCACCGCGCCGCCCGAGGCATTGCCCCGGTTGGCGTGGAAGGTGTTGTTCGCCAGCAGCGCCTGGGTCTGGCCGGCATTGATGAAGGCGATGGCGCCGCCGCGCCGGCCGGTGTTGTTCTCGAAGAAGTTGGCCTGCAGATCGAAGCTGCCGAGGTCGCCAGCGAGCATCAGCGCACCGCCGTCGCCGGTGCCGTCGGAGTCGTAGCTCACCGACGGGTTGCGGCAGGAGGCGCGGTTGCCGGTGAACACCGAGTCGCGCAGGCTGGCCACGGTGCCGCTGCCGGTGAGATAGAGGTTCACCGCGCCGCCGGCGCCGCTGGCGCAGAACGAGGGCAGGCTGTTGACCAGGTAGATGCGGTTGTCGCGAAAGGCCGAGCGCTGGATGGTCACGGTGTGCGCGCCGCTGCTGTAGAGCGCGCCGCCCGCGGCATCGGCCGTGGCGGCTGAGGTGCCGAGGGTGAGGATCTCGTTGCGCTCGAACACGGCGTCGGTCACGGTGAGGGGCCCCGCGGCGTACACGGCGCCGCCGCGCCCCGGATTGCTCGTGTCGATGTAGGCCCGGCACTCCTGCACGGTGACGCCATCGAGCACCAGGGTGGTGCTGGCCGGCGCCACGGCGATGCAGCCGCCGCGACCGATGGCGCCGCCGTGGCGCAGGCTCAGGTTGGCGACGGTGAGGCGCGTCGTGGTGGAGCCGGCGTCGACGTGCAGCGGCTGGTGGCCGGCGCCATCGATCACCACGGCGCCGGCCATGTCGGCGCCGTCGATGCGCACGGTTGCACCCACCACGCCGGCCACCGGGCCGTTGAGGTAGATGGTCTGTCCCGCGGGGAAGGCGAAGCGGATTTCCTGCGGGTCGGCCAGGTTGGGCTGCAGGCTGGCCAGGGCGGCGGCGAAGCTGCCTGGGCCGAAGTTGCCGCTGTTGGTGACCCAGTAGGTCGTGGTGGCGCCGGCCGCGTGGGCGGTAGCCAGGGCCAGGACGGCGGCGAGCCAGCGGGCGGCGCGCAGGTGGCGGGTGTACGACATGGCGATTCTCCCCGGAGATGCCCGGAACTACGCGGCCGCGGGGCGCGACCCCTCAGCGTCCACGCCCGGCGCCCGGTTGGCGCCCCTGCTGCAGCGCGGTAAGCTCCGCGATCCACAAGAAAAAACCTTGCGGAAGCCCACTTCCGCCGCCGACACTGCCCGCATGCACGATACCTACGATCCCCAGGCGGTGGAAACCGCCGCGCAGCGTTTCTGGACCGCCACCCGCGCCTTCGAAGTGCAGGAGGTGCCGGACAAGCCCAAGTACTACTGCCTGTCCATGCTGCCCTATCCCTCCGGCGCGCTGCACATGGGCCACGTGCGCAACTACACCATCGGCGACGTCATCAGTCGCTACCAGCGCATGAACGGGCGCAACGTGCTGCAGCCCATGGGCTGGGACGCCTTCGGCCTGCCGGCCGAGAACGCCGCGATCAAGAACAATACCGCGCCGGCGCAGTGGACCTACGCCAACATTGCGCACATGAAGGCGCAGCTCATGCGCATGGGCTTCGCCTACGACTGGTCGCGCGAACTGGCCGCCTGCAAGCCCGACTACTACGTGCACGAGCAGCGCCTGTTCGTACGCCTGTTCAAGCAGGGCCTGGCCTACCGCCGCAACTCGGTGGTGAACTGGGACCCGGTCGACCAGACCGTGCTGGCCAACGAGCAGGTCATCGACGGCCGCGGCTGGCGCACCGGCGCGGTGGTGGAAAAGCGCGAGATCCCGCAGTGGTTCCTCAAGATCACCGCCTACGCCGAGGAGCTGCTGCACGGCCTGGACAGGCTGCCCGGCTGGCCCGAGGCGGTGAAGACCATGCAGCGCAACTGGATCGGGCGCTCGGAGGGTCTGGAGATCGACTTCGCCGTGGAGGGCGGCAGCGCGCCGCTGCGCGTGTTCACCACGCGGCCCGACACGCTGGCCGGCGTGACCTTCGTCTCCGTGGCCGCGGAGCACCCGCTGGCTCTGCAGGCCGCGCGCAGCCGACCCGAGGTGGCCGCCTTCATCGAGGAATGCCGCCACGGCGGCACGGCCGAGGCGGACATCGAGACGCAGGAGAAGAAGGGCGTCTTCACTGGCATCTACGCCCTGCACCCGCTCAGCGGCGAGCGCGTGCCGGTGTGGGTGGCCAATTTCGTGCTCATGGGTTACGGCACCGGCGCCGTCATGGCCGTGCCCGGCCACGACGAGCGCGACTGGGAGTTCGCGCGCAAGTACGAGCTGCCGATCAGGATGGTGGTCGTGCCGGCCGAGGTGCGCGACGCCATCGCCGAGCTGCAGCGCGACGTGGCCGGCGGCGGCAGCGCCATGGACACGGCGCTCGGCGCGGGCGCGGCACGCGACGTGTACGAGCCCGCCGCCGCGGCCCAGGTGCTGGAGGAATTCCAGCAGTCGCTGCTGGACCAGGGCGCCTGGACCGAGCGCGGCTGGCTGGTGAACTCGGGCGAATACGACGGCCTGGATTACGACCAGGCCTTTGCCGCCCTGGCCGAGCGCTTCGAGCGCGAGGGTCGCGGCCAGCGCCGCGTCAACTACCGCCTGCGCGACTGGGGCGTGAGCCGCCAGCGCTACTGGGGCTGCCCCATTCCCATCATCTACTGCCTGAAGTGCGACGCGGTGCCCGTGCCCGAGGAGCAGCTGCCGGTGCTGCTGCCCGAGGACGTGGCCTTCACCGGCGTGCAGTCGCCGATCAAGGCCGACCCGGCCTGGCGCAGGACCACCTGCCCCGCTTGCGGCGGTCCCGCCGAGCGCGAGACCGACACCTTCGACACCTTCATGGAGTCGAGCTGGTACTACGCGCGCTACTGCTCGCCCGGCGCGGCCACCCAGGTGGACGCGCGCGCCAACTACTGGCTGCCGGTCGACCAGTACATCGGCGGCATCGAGCACGCCATCCTGCACCTGCTGTATTTCCGCTTCTATCACAAGCTCATGCGCGACGCCGGGCTGGTGACGAGCGACGAGCCGGCAACCAATCTCCTATGCCAGGGCATGGTGGTGGCGCCCTCCTTTTTCCTTGAGGGACCGGATGGGAGTAAGGAATGGATCAATCCCGCCGATGTTCATACTTTTGAACATGGTGACGGCAGAAAAACGTACTGGACTGGACAAGGGACTTTGGACATCAGCGCCGACTTTGTAGCGAAGAAATTCGGCAATAGAGATGTGGGCATCTATGCCGACACGATTGGCGTTGTCCGAAGCGTTAATCGTTCCGGGAAAGAGGGGATTTTCGTTTTTGCTGGCCGTGAGGTTTCGGTCGGCGGCACCGAGAAGATGTCCAAGTCGAAGAACAACGGCGTCGATCCGCAGTCGATGGTAGACAAATACGGTGCCGACACGGTGCGCCTGTTCTCCATGTTCGCCGCGCCGCCGGAAATGAGCCTGGAATGGAGCGAGGCCGGCGTCGACGGCATGGCGCGCTTCCTGCGCCGCCTGTGGAACCAGGTGCAGCGCCACGTGGCCGCGGCCGATGCCGCCGCGCGGCACGCCGCCGCCGCGGCCGTGCGCGCCGGCAGGCTGGAGCTCGGCGGCGAAGTGCGCGCGGTGCGGCGCAAGCTGCACGAGACGGTGCAGAAGGTGGGCGACGACATCGGCCGCCGCCACGCCTTCAATACCGCCATCGCGGCGGTGATGGAACTGCTCAACGTGCTGGGCAAGTTCGAGGCTGAGGCCGGTGATGCCGCCCTGGGCCTGCGCCAGGAGGCCTACGAGACGGTGACGCTGATGCTGAACCCCATCACCCCGCACATGTCGCACACCCTGTGGCAGGCGCTGGGCCACGCCGAGACGCTGCTGGAAGACCTGCCCTGGCCGCAGGCCGATGCGTCGGCCCTGGTGCGCGACAGCGTCACCCTGGCCGTGCAGGTCAACGGCAAGCTGCGCGGCAAGGTCGAGGCGCCGGCCGGCGCCTCACGCGAGGACTGCGAGCGCCTGGCCCTGGCCGATCCCACCGTGGCCAAGTTCCTCGAAGGCCAGACGGTGAAGAAGCTCATCGTCGTGCCCGGCAAGATCGTCAATATCGTGGTGGGAGGGTGACGTGAGTAAGGAATCTTTCGCATTGCTGGCATCCCTGTTCATCGCGTTCTGCAGTGCGCCCGTGCCGGTGTCTGCCGATGCGCTGACTACTTCTGTGAAAGGCAGGAATATCCAAGACATCTCGCGAGACGTGCAGCAATGGCATGACGCGCAGCACGCTGATTGCAAGTTCAGCGCAGTGACGCAGGCGACCGTGGTCGAAAAGAATGGCGACTCGACGACGGAGCACTGGACAATCAAGGCGTGCAATGATCAGGAGTTCACCTACAAGGTCTTCATCATGAGCAGGCAGGGCGGGATAACGGACATGGTTTCCAATGTCGACGGTTCGGCGGCCAAGTAAGATGCAGACCTTCAGCATTCGTTGCGTGTTGTTGGTGGCGGCCGCCGTCGCCATCGGTGGTTGCGGCTTCCACCTGCGCCAGCAGGCGCAACTGCCCGCGGCGCTGGCGCGCGTGCACGTCGCCCTGTCCGATCCCTTCGGCCCGCTGGCGCGCGACCTGCCGGCGGCGCTCAAGCGCTCCGGCGCCACGGTGGAAGAGCAGGGCGGCGCCGGCATCGCCGAGCTGCGCGTGCCGGTGGCGAGCTTCAACATCGACACCCTCTCCGTTGGCGCCACCGCCCGGGTGCGCGAGTACGCCATCCGCTACCACGTCGAGTTCGAGGCGATCGATGGCGATGGCAAACCCGTGCTGGACAAGCAGGTGATCGAGCTGTCGCGCGACTACTCCTTCGACGAGACCCAGGCTCTGGGCATCGCCGCGCAGGAGGAGGAGTTCAAGAAGGACCTGGAGCGCGACATGGTCGCGGCCATGCTGCGGCGCCTGGAGGCCGCGGGGCGCGCCCGCTGACGGCGCCCGGGATGCGCCTGCCCGAGCCATCGGCATGCCGCTGAACCTCGCCCAGTTCCACGCGCACCTCGGCGGCGATGCGCTGAAGCCGGTCTACCTGCTGGCGGGCGCGGAGCACCTGCTGCTGCTGGAGGCCGCCGACGCGCTGCGTGCCCGCGCGCGCGCGCTCGGTTACAGCGAGCGCGAGGTCCTGGAAGCAGACGTCCACTTCGACTGGGACGAGCTGGCGCGCAGCGCGGCCGGGATGTCGCTGTTCGCCCAGCGTCGCCTGCTCGACCTGCGCCTGCCCACGGGCAAGCCGGGCCGCGACGGTAGCGCGGCGCTGCAGGCCTATTGTGAGGCCCCGCCTGCGGACACCGTCCTGCTGGTCACCTGCAACGAGTGGAGCAAGAAGCACGAAGGCGCCTGGTCGGAGGCGATCGAGCGCGCCGGCGCCTTCGTGCCGGTGTGGCCGCTCAAGCCCGACGAGTTGCCGTCCTGGCTCAACCAGCGCCTGGCCGCGCGCGGCCTCACGGCCGCGCCCGAGGCGATCGAGGCGCTGATTGACCGCACCGAGGGCAACCTGCTGGCGGCGGCGCAGGAGATCGACAAGCTCGCCCTGCTCGCCGGTGGGCGCAAGCTCGATGCCGCCATGCTGAAAGACCTGGTCGCCGACAGTACCCACTACGATGTGTTCAAGCTGGCCGATGCGGCGCTGTCCGGCGACGCGGCCCGCGCCCTGCGCATCCTCGCCGGGCTGCGCGGCGAGGGTGAGGCCGTGCCGGGCCTGCTCGGGTGGCTGCTCAACCAGTTGCAGCTGATGGCGCGCCTGGCCGCGGCGCCCAACACGGCGCAGGCCTTCCGTGCCGAGCGCATCTGGCCGGCGCGCGAGGGCGTCTACCGGCGTGCCTTGCAGAGCGCCGAGCGCGGCCACTGGGAGCGCTGCCTGGCGCAGGCCGCGCGCGTGGATGCACTGAGCAAGGGGCGCGGCCACGGTGACGCCTGGGTGGAGTTCGAGCGCCTGCTGGCGGCCATGGCGCAGCCGCGCGCGAACCTGCTGACGCGAGCTGCGCCGTGACGCCGCGCCGCTTCCCATCCCTCGCCGCAAGTCCGTCTGCATGAGCCGCCCGCTCGCCCTGTTCGGCGGCACCTTCGACCCCGTACACCTCGGGCACCTGCGGGCCGCCTGGGAGGCCGCCGAGGCGCTGGAGGCGGACGTGCATCTGCTGCCGGCGCATGTGCCACCGCACCGCGCGCAGCCCGTCGCCAGCTCCGCGCAGCGCCTGGCCCTGCTGCGCGCGGCGCTGCGCGGCCAGGACCGCCTGCTCGTCGACGAGCGCGAACTGCGTCGCCGCGGCCCTTCCTACACCGTGGATACCCTGCGCGAACTGCGCGGCGAGATCGGCGCGCAGCGGCCGCTGCTGCTGTTGCTCGGCGCCGACGCCTTCGCCGGTCTGCCCTCCTGGCACGAGTGGCGCGCGCTCTTCCACCATGCGCACATCGTGGTAATGACGCGGCCGGGGCACGGCGGCCTGCTGCCGCCGGTGCTGGAGGAGGAGTGGCAGGAGCGGCACAGCGAGGACGCCCTGGACCTGCGCACGACTCCGGCCGGGCGCGTGCTGCGCCTGCCCATCACCGCGCTGGACATCTCCGCCACGGCCGTGCGCGCCCAGCTCGCCGCCGGGCGCGAGCCGCGCTACCTGCTGCCGGACGCGGTTTTCGCCGAGCCGGACCTGCTCGCGCCCTATCGTCGCTGAGGAACCTGCGGATCTGCCCGGGCCTCCTGTCGGTCAGTGGCAACAGCCCTCGCAGCGATCACGCCGGGTTGGATTCGAGGGAGCCGGGTCCGGGCGCGCGCCGGTGACGTCGCGAAGGCGTTGTTCGGACCGTTCCGCAGGCGCTGGCACGGTTCGTGGCGATGGGCAACGGCCGCCCGGCCGCTCGGCGCCTCCCGGCGAAGGTTCTATACTGCCGGCGCGCCCCCCTTGCACGAGGTGACACCCGCTTGGCCACGACCGCATCGTCGAAGTCCCGCAAATCCGCCGCCGCTGCCGCCAAGGGCCAGACGGCGGAGAGCAAACGCCCCGCTGCGGCCAAGAGCGCCGGCGGTCCCAAGGCCAAGGCGGCCGCCGCGCGCGGCAGGCCGGCGGCTCCCCAGGCGGCGAAGAAGGCCGCGGTAACGCGCGCTCCCAAGCCCGCGGGACGATCGGCAGGCGGCAAGGCAGCCGCAGCGAAACGCGGCGCCGCGTCCCGTCCGGCGGTCGCGACGAAAAAGCTGCCGGCCGCCAAGCAGGCGCCTGCCGCGCAGAAGACTGCGGCGCCGAAGAAGGCCAAGTCCACGCTGCCGACCGATCCGGTCGAACGCCTGCGGCTGGAAGTGCGCCGCGCCCTGGAGGAGCTCAAGGCGCGCGACATCACCGAGATCGACGTGCGCGGCAAGACTTCCATCGCCGACTATCTCGTGATCGCCAGCGGCACCTCCAACCGCCACGTGAAGTCCATCGCAGACGAGGTGGTGAAATACGCCAAGAAGGCCGGCAGCATGCCGCTGGGCGTGGAAGGCCAGCGCGAGGCCGAATGGGTGCTGGTGGATCTGGGCGACCTCGTGGTGCACGTGATGCTGCCGCGCGTGCGCGAGTTCTACGGCCTGGAGCGCCTGTGGACCGTCGGCGCCGAGCAGATCGAAGCGCTGCGCGCGTAGGCGCCAGCGATGGCGCGAATGCCGGAATAGCAGGAGCAGTCGCTGGCGAGCGCCGGCTGCGGCGTGGCTGCCGCGCCCCCTGTCGGTCGCGACGCCGGCAGTCGCTCGCCGCTTGCCCGTGGCCGGAACTGCCGCAGCGAATTCCGCTATGCCTCTGCGACGAGACGCCCGCCGTGCCCGCCGATGGCGGCGGCGACGTGGGCGCTCGCTGCCTCTCGATGCACCGATCTGAACGTCGGCTTTTGCTGATCGGCGTCGCGGCGTGCGTGCCGTCGTGGCGCTTCGGCGCGCTCGGCGCCGCGCCAGCGTCGGCAGGCGCCGCGCGATGAAGGCCCGCCTGATCGCCATCGGCGAGCGCATGCCGGCCTGGGTGGCCGAAGGCTACGCCGAGTACACCAAGCGCCTGTCGCGCGAGCTGCCGCTGGAGCTGGTCGAGCTGCGCCTGGGCGAACGCGGCAAGGGCCGCGACCTCGCCCGCGCGCTGCACGACGAAGGGGCGGCTGTGATGGCCAATCTGCCGCGCGGCGCCCACGTGATTGCCCTTGACGGTCGCGGCAAACCCTGGAGCAGCGAGCAGCTGGCCGAACAACTGGCGCGCTGGCGCATGGACGGGCGCGACCTGGCATTTCTCATCGGCGGCCCCGACGGCCATGCGCCGGAGGTGCTCGCGCGGGCCGACCAGTGCTGGTCGCTGGG
>Ga0208826_1001221_pt1 | contig 22429 bp, 11 predicted proteins | sample AD_UKC115_MetaG_FD_184451 | JGI IMG/M metagenome (GOLD analysis project Ga0208826, IMG submission 184451) | Active sludge microbial communities of municipal wastewater-treating anaerobic digesters from Hong Kong - AD_UKC115_MetaG (SPAdes)... | ecosystem: Engineered > Bioreactor > Anaerobic >...
GTTCCCATTCCGAACACGGTAGTTAAGCTTCTCAGTGCTGATGATACTTGGATGGAGACGTCCTGGGAAAGTAAGTCGCTGCCAGATTTATATCAAAGCCTTATGGTTAAACCATAAGGCTTTGTTTTAGTATGCCAAGCATGGGTATTCTCTTGTTATTGCTAATTGCATGTAGTAATAAATACCAATTAGAACAAAAAAGATAATTCTGATATAATGAAAAGAATAAACACATTTCAGTTAAACAGAGGTGCTGATAAAATGAAGACAGCTTTTATGGATAAGGTATGCACTGTACTTTTAAAAGAATATAACTTTAGCCCGGTTATTGATAATAATGGTAATCGAATACAATATGAGAGGATGAGAATTGTTCAGAAAGTACTAAACGGCAAATTCATACTTGTAGAGTTGTTGGATGCCGACTACATGAGCAAGGATCAGATAACTAATAAACTTGAGGTTAATCGCAGCAATCTGGAAAAGATGGGTGATCCATCAGTGTTTGCGTTTCAGGTATTTATTTTCAGCTCAGAGCCTGATAATGAGAAGCTTCAATTAATCAAAGAAGGACAGATGGAGGATGTATATCTGAAAAAATACTTACCCTGTATAAGTATTGATCTGCAAAATAGAGAAGTGAAAAAATTGTATGATCTTCCAATACAAACGGAAGGTTTGGAAAATGCTCTTAATGTAACATTAGAATCGGATTTTGACAATTTAGAACCTGTGATTGACAATAGTACAGGGACTGATACTCAAGATGTGGCAGAAAATGCAGTCCCTACTAACTTCCTTGCGAAGGTTCCATATGTGACTTATTGCTTGTTGATAATCAACATAGTTATATGGCTGATAATGAATATTTATTCACGTTTCCAACATGTAGATGTTAGCTATTTGTTTATTCCTTTTGGGGCAAAAGATAACTTCAGTATTATGGCAGGTGAGTATTGGCGATTTATAACACCTATATTTCTACATGCTGACTTGAAGCATTTGCTTGCAAATTCATTATCTCTTTTCATTTTCGGAAGATTAGTGGAGGGAATATACGGACATAAAAAATTTGCTTTTATATATTTGTCAGCCGGTGTAATTGGTAACATTGTCAGCTTTATTTTTTCTACCAGTTCAGGAGTTGGAGCTTCAGGATCAATATTTGGATTGTTCGGTGCACTTTTATACCTTGCGGTTGAAATGCCTTCAGTATTTAAGAAATATTTTGGTAATAGCATTATAATAATGATAATTTTTAATCTTGCATATGGATTTTCAAATCCCGGAATAGATAATTTTGCACATGTAGGGGGAATGATTGGAGGCTTTTTGACCTCTGGGATAGTTAAGATAAAAAGTCTTGAGAATAAATTACTCAGCAGGCCTGTATTTATAACAGCAACACTTCTTGTGGTTATTGCCGGGCTATACTATGGTTTTAACAACAACAGAAATATCGAATACTACAAAGCGGAGTACAATTTTGAAAAGTTCATGCAATTAACAGAAGAAGATAAATGGGCTGAGGCTGAAGAGTTGGGGGAAAAAATTATCGAAATGAAGCTGATCAGGGATGATACAGAATGGAAAGTACTTTATAATGTATCGGTAGCTGAAGCTTACCAGAATAAATATGAAGAGGCCATAGAAACTGCTAAAATTTTAAAAGATATTAATGCTGCAAAAGGACACTTTTTGATTGGAGTGCTATATCTTGATACTCAACAATATGAATTGGCAAGAGAAGAATTAAAGGAAGCAGCCAAACTTAACCCTGAAAACAAAGAGCAGATAGACCAATTTTTAGAACAAATCGAAAAAGAATTGCGATAGAGCTTTAAAACTTACCTCTTATTTAATAAGCAGGATTTATCGTAGCAGAAAAAATATCAACAATCTCGGGATCAAATTGGGTTCCTGAATAACGCCTCAATTCCCTTAGAGCTTCTTCTGTAGTTTTTCTTCTGCTGTAGGGGCGTTCTGAAATCATAGCATCAAAGGAGTCAGCCACACAAAGTATTCTGGCACCAAGGCTTATTTCAGTGCCTGAAAGCCCATCAGGATACCCTAAACCATCAAATCTTTCATGATGATGCCTTACATAATCCATAAGATTATCAATATCTTCAAGGGGTTCGAGTATATTTTCACTGTATACAGGGTGTTGACGGATAATAACCTGCTCATCGTCTGTTAAGCTTCCGTGTTTATTTAGCAATGTTTTTGGTATCTCTATTTTACCTATGTCATGCAAAAGACCTGCATATTCAAGAACACTTAGTTCATTGTTGCTTAGGTTCATCGCTTTGCCGATCATTACTGCGTAGGAAGAAACACGTTCACTGTGCGCATGTGTATATTTATCTTTTGCAGAAATTGTGCTAAGCAATCCTTTGAATGCTCCGATAAGTTGTTGGTTATCGGAACTTATATTTTTACGGATCTGTGAAATGATATCCTGATATAGGTGTACTCTACCTTTACCAAGGTTTTTTGCATGATATAAAGCCATATCCGAATGAGAAATAAGCTCACTTTTACTGGCAGATCTATTGGGGTATTCAGAGAGCCCTATTGAAAGTGTAACTTTTTCGGAGAGTTTCTCTGAAAAATAGCCACTCCTAACCTTATTGAACTTATGTATTATATTATATGCTATCATTTCCAAGGTTTCGAGATCAGTGTTTGGAAAAATAATTGCAAACTCGTCACCGCCATATCTGCAAACATAACCATTCTGCTTTACTATTGATTTCAATATGGCAGACGTTCCTTTCAGAATATTATCTCCACATTCATGACCGTATAGATCATTGTACATGTTAAAATTGTCAATATCCATCATTATTAAGCCAAGTGAACTATTATTGGCATCAGAGTTTACTATTTCACTTTCAAGCAAAATTCTGAATTGCCTCTGGTTATATACATCAGTCAATTCGTCTGTAATAGCAAGCCTTTCAAGCTTTTCCTTTTGTATTTCCTGTTTGTATACAAGTATAGATACTATGGTTCCTAATATGATAGTAAGCATTCTTAATGTAAAACCTACCAAATAGGACAGTGTATGCGAAGCATTGTATTTAATTATAAGTGTTGTTAAATCATAGGAACTCAAAGCAATTGTATATGCCAATCCAAAAAAATTAAACCGAAATACAGTGTAGAATATTATAAGTATTTGAACCTGAGAGGTAAAGGCTCTGGCATATTCAGGCACTATGTCGAGAGAAAAAAATAGAGACAGAATTAACAGAAGCAAAAAGCAAATAGAAATTTCCAATACTTTCATTTTGCTTCCAAAGTATTGCGTATGCATCTTATCTCTTATATTTTTTACAAATTCTCTGAATGAAATTTTAGAACTCATTTAACCACCTTGTTTTATGGGATACAATTTTATGTCATTCATTATACGTTATAATTAGATAATTTTCCACAAAAATTACTAAAACATTTTGTGCAAGATTTAATCAGAGATAATTATACCATATTATAAGCGTATTGGGTAATAATATAAAAAAATATCTGTTTGAAATTATAAGTTTTAGTAATATAATTTAGAATGGACTTATAAAAGTTTTGAGCAATGCATTAAGATATGGAGGGAGAGGTAAATAATGGGCATAATAAGGCTATTGATGAACTTTGTATTTGTATTGGTTATATATTGTTTTATTTTCAGTGTAATTCGTCTTATCTATATGGATATAAAATCAATGAACTTTTTCAGGGCGAATGAGAATTCTCCATATCTTAAGTTGATAAATCAAAGAGAAATGCTTAATTTTAAAGTTGAAGAAACTTATGCGGTTACGAAAAACTCTATTATTGGAAGGAGCGATAAAAATGATATTATAATAAAAGATCCTTTTATATCAAGCTCCCATGCCCAAATTACAATAAGGGACGGGGATTTCTTTATCAAGGATCTTGGAAGTAAAAATGGAACTTTTGCCAATGAGAATACCCTGAAAGAAGGCTATGAACAAAGATTAAACAACGGTGATAAAATCAGGTTGGGGCAGGTAGAATTCTTATTTGTAAACGCAGTATCGGATAAATGAATTATATAAAATAAATTCTAGAGTTTGTTGTCTATGTTCCAGAATTGAGGTGATTGTTTGTTTGGAATATTTACATATCGCAAGCCAATTAATTACATTATACTTATTAATCTGCTTGCATATACATATATTTTCTATAATATGAAGCTATATAAATTTGATACCTTGGCACTGGGTTTTGGCGTAATTTTATTGTTGTGTACCGCTTATTGTATAATACTGAAAGGGAGGCTTGGAGACGAGTATTTGTTCCTAATAGTGTCCATGCTTTTAAGTATTGGTATTATAATGATATATAGGCTTGATAATGGGATAGGAATAAGACAGGCGGTTTGGATGGCCATCGGAATAGCTATGTTTATACTTTCTTGCCAGATATTTCGGTGGTTTAAGAGATGGGAACAGTTGGCAGTGTATTATATGGTGGCAGCAGTTTTTTTATATTTGATTACTCTGATATTTGGAAGGAACATAAATGGTGCTACAAATTGGATTATAATAAAAGGTCAGAGTTTTCAACCATTGGAAATATCAAAGATTTTATATATATTTTTTTTAGCTTGCTATTTTAGGAAACCTGATCGGTTGTTCTTTGAAAATTCAAAATACACCAAGCCTATGAAATTAAGATTAAACAGGATGACTTTGGTGGGTTTTACTTTTCTAAATATAGGTTTCCTTATGCTTCAAAGGGAATGGGGATCCATTATTCTGATATCACTTATATATATTGTAGTTCTCTATGTTTTTGGTAAAGATAAACTTTTCTATTTTTTCAATGTTGTCTTTGCCATTCCTATTGCTCTTTTTGGGTACTTTTTTGTTCATCATATTAAAGTAAGGATTGACACATGGTTAAATCCATGGGCTGATATTGCCGGTAAGGGTTATCAAATAACACAATCACTGTTTGCAATAAGTTCAGGCGGATATTTTGGAACAGGCATTGGTCTTGGAAGACCTGATTTGGTTCCGGCAGTCAATACCGACTTTATTTTTTCTGCAATATGCGAAGAAATGGGTGTTTTGACAGGCGTAGCAGTTATTCTTTTGTATATGATGCTTACTTATAGAGGTTTGAAAATTGTTATAAAGGTGAGAAATGGGTTTAACAAGGTATTAGGATTTGGAATTACGACAATGTTAGGTTTGCAGACCTTTATAATTATTGGAGGAGTAATAAAACTCATACCATTAACAGGAATAACACTTCCGTATATTAGTTACGGAGGTAGTTCCCTTTTGAGCAGTTTTGTTATACTTGGAATTTTACAGGCGATATCAAAAGATGATTTTGCCGATATGGACGGTGAAATAAATGAAGGAGAATAAAAAAATAATAAAGGTACTCATAGTTATTTGCTCGCTTTTTCTGATTCTGGTTGGATACCTTACATATATACAGATTTTTGAAAGTAAAGAGATGGTACAGAATTCCTATAATAGGAGGCAGTATCAAGCCGATGAAACTACTATACGCGGCAAAATTTTTGATCGTAATGGAACTGTTTTAGTATATAATGAAGAAAAAGACAATGAGCAACAGCGTATATATCCTTATGGTTCTCTTTACAGCCATGTAATAGGTTATAATTCGAAAGTATATGGAAGGTCTCTACTGGAAGCATCGTATAACAATTATCTGCTGGGTCTTGATGAATATACAAAAGTATTTGGATTGTTTATCAGTACGGATAAAGACAAAAAAGAAGGCAACAGTCTTAGCCTCACGATAGATCACGAATTGCAGAAACTAGCGCATGAGTTGTTGGGAGAGAGAAATGGTGCTGTTGTTGCTATGAATCCAAAAACAGGAGAGATACTTTGTTTGGTCAGTAAGCCTGATTTTGATACAAATGAAGAAAGTCTGACAAAAAATTGGAAGGCAATGGTTGAGTCGCAGCAATCCCCTTTTCTTCCACGAGCAACACAAGGGTTATATGCACCGGGATCAACCTTTAAAATAGTGACAGCAGCTGCGGTTATAGAAAATGGACTTGATGGGTTGAAATTTAATGATAAAGGTGTTATAACCATTGATGGGAAAAAAATCAGTAATTCCAAAGGAAAGGCAAATGGTGATACAGACCTCAAAAAGGCTCTTGCTGTATCTAGTAATGTTGTGTTTGCGCAATTAGGTGTCAAACTTGGGCAGGAAAAACTAACTGAAATGTCGAATAAAGTTTGTTTTGGAAGTGATATACCCTTTGATATTCCTGTCAGCAAAAGCTTATTTCCATATCATGAAATGGAACAGAATGATATGGCTGCTGCAGCAATTGGACAGGGAAAAATATTGGTGTCACCTCTTCATATGGCAATGATTACGTCCGGTATAGCAAATGATGGAGTTATAATGAAGCCATTTCTTGTTAACAGCATAGCTTCTTCAACCGGCAAGAAAATAAAAAGCATAAAACCTGTTGAATTCAAGCAGATAATGGAACAGGAGGTCGCTATAAAAGTAAAGAAGATGATGCAGGAAGTAGTTGAAAACGGTACTGCTAAGAATGCAGCTATTGATGGTGTTAAAGTGGCTGGTAAGACCGGAACGGCTGAAAATGAACTGACTTCTCAGAAAAAGAATAAGGAACATGCGTGGTTTGTTGGTTTTGCACCGGTTGAGAATCCACAGATTGCAGTTGCTGTTGTGCTTGAGTATAGTGGTTCTTCAGGAGGTTCAATTGCAGCACCCATTGCACAGAAGGTAATGGCTGAATACTTGAGTAAGTTAAGAGAAAAGTAAATATACATATGGGGGTTTTAGAGTGAGTGAAAGAATTGTTATTGCATCTAAAAATCAGATTCTGTATTACAATGCTTCAAAGCTTTTGTACTTGAACAGTCAGTATCTTAAGAATTATAAGAAAAACATTGATGAAATAAATAGAAAATATGAATGGAAGACCCAAGGCGTTAATGCAATGTTCATGGGGGCGGGAAGATCTCCTGTTAATGTAAATGTTGTTGAACAGGCTGTAGTCAATGGTGTAAGCTTGCTTGATAGTGAGGATAAGATTATTTACTCGGTTGAAGTGGAAAATAACTCCGGAGTTTTTATTAAATACATTAATGATGACAAAGAAATGGAGCATCATGTTATCCATGATGCAAAGGTTGGTTTTTATAATCTTGATTACAATCGTACTACAGGAAAAGTGGTTGTTGCTGTACAGCAGTCTCCAACCGAAAGGAATATTGGAATACTTGATATTAATAATTCAAGATATAGCATAATTACAGAAGGCGATTCCATTGATAATAATCCTGTGTGGGGAAAGGCCAATCCCGAAAACATTTACTTCGATTCCACAGGTGTTGGAAGGAATGGTCAAGGCATTGTATTAGGTTTCAGTACGAAAGTAATAAACAAACTGAATACTCAGACAGGAGAAATGAGTGAGATAATCTCATTTGATGGTTATGATTGTTTTCAGCCTAAAGTTGACGGAGAGGATAACCTGTATTTTATTAAACGCCCTTATCAATCACTTTTTAAGAATTCTGTTTCTCTAAAGGATATTATTTTTATGCCATTTAAAATATTGAAAGCAATATTTAAATGGATAGAATTTTTTACAATAAGGCACACAGGAGAACCACTTATTACAGGTGGCTCCAATCCTGCAAAGTCAAAAGAACAGGATCCCCAGGAGATTATTATAAATGGAAATATTATAAATGCTCAAAAGGTTATGAAGGAAAATACTGCAAGAGGGGAGAAATACCCGGGAATTGCACCAAAGGAATGGGAATTGGTAAAGATGGACAAGAATGGAGGGTTCAGTTGCATTAAGAAGGGTGTGATGGGGTTTGATGTTGATAGTGCAGGTAATATTGTATATTCAAATGGCAAATATATAATAAGAATACTTGAAGGTGGGAAGGAAGAAGTTGTGGGAAAAATTGACATGATAGATAAAATGCTTATTATATAATTGTTTTGTATTGGACTTAAAGATTGGAATATGAATTTGTAAGGCTTTTTTGCAACATCAGCCAACAGAAAATTTAATTTATATATGAGAGGAATCTTATGAAAGCAATAATTTTTGATATGGATGGACTAATGATTGATACAGAAACATTGTACTATGAAACAGACAGGGAGATTGCAAAGTCTTTTGGAAAAGAAGTAAGTAACGAAACCCTTTGGAAAATGATGGGGAGAAAACCTACTGAATCCTATAGAATATTCTGTGAGGATCTATCTATAAATATGCCAATAGAAGAGCTTTTAAAGATAAGAGAGAGTTCTATGGAAAAGAAATTTCAGGATAGAATTGAGCCTATGCCTGGGCTCTTGAACATTCTTGATGATTTCAGTGGTAAAATAAAAATGGCTATAGCTACCGGTTCGCCTAATAAATTTATGGAAATGGCTTTAAATAAATTAGATTTGAATAAATATTTTGATGTAAAACAACCTTCTGACCAAATAATAAATGGAAAGCCTGATCCTGAGATTTATTTAAAGGCTATTAATAAGTTGAGTCTTTTTCCGGAAGATTGTATTGTTATTGAGGATTCAAGCAATGGATCACGTGCAGGCAAAAATGCAGGGTGTTATACGATTGCCGTACCTACAGAATATACCTTTAAGCAGGATTTTAGTTTTGTTGATTATGTGGCAGGAGACTTAAATGATGCAAAAGACCATATAAAGAAGATGCTATCTATAATGTAGCCGAAAAGGATGTGGGCTTATACTGACCATTTTTCATAAATATATGACTGTAAATATTTAGTTTTGCATGATATAATACTTTTATGACAAACTTCATACCTAAATTTAGAGTTTTCATTTGGCTTGGGTAATGTTTGGTGTTAAATAGCTTCAAATTTAGTGTTTGTTATATATATATTAATGGATTAGATACTTAATAAAGAAAAGGATATAAAACATTTGAAAGGAGCTTATGGATATGCAGTTTATCCCACTAATTATATCGTTGCTTTTTATCTGCTTCCTGGAAATCCTTTCGTTTTACTGTTTTGCTAATGCATCTTTACGTCTAGGGGGAAATCTGCCTGGAGATCTGAAGTGGATACTTGAAAAAGCGGCTTCGTTGGATTCTTTTATAATACTGACAATAACTATAGTTATAATGTCCCTTGGTCTAGTGAGTATAACCAATCATATATCAAATCATGTCATATTGTCTTTAGACATACTCTTTTTTTTCAATTCTTTAATTGTGGTACTCTTTAATATAATTAAACAGATGGGGTTTGCTCCTGGTAAATAGTTTTTCTATTCACGATTAGGAAGTAGTATTAACTAAAATGTGAAATTCCAGGAGGGAATTACTATGTTTAAAAGCTTTGCAGATTTAAAGCAAAAGTATATTATGCTTAAAAATGATAATATAGAATATAATGTAGAAAAGTATTATGATGAACTCAAAAAAATAAATGAGTTTAGATTTGAACTCATGGAAGATCATCAGCTTAGAAATAAATCGGCAGAACTTAGATCCAGACTAAAGAAAGGTCAAAGTATGGACAGTATAATGAATGAGGCATTTGCACTGGCAAGAGAAGCATCGGTGAGGGTTTTGGGAATGCGCCATTATGATGTTCAGGTAATTGCAGGGATTGCAATGCATCAGGGAAAACTTGTTGAAATGCAGACTGGAGAAGGCAAAACCCTGGCGGCAGTTTTACCGGCATATCTTAACGCCTTGAAGGGACAAGGAGTTCATATTCTTACGTTTAATGATTACCTTGCTAAGAGGGATGCCGAATGGATGGGTCCGGTATTTCAATTTCTTGGATTATCAGTGGGCTATATAATAGAAGGAATGGGTGTTTGTGAGCGTAAGAGGGCATATAATGCTGATATTACCTATGTTACTGCAAAAGAAGCAGGTTTTGACTACCTTAGAAGCTTTCTAAGTTTATGTAAAGAGGAAATAACACAAAGACCTTTCGAATATGCAATAATAGATGAGGCGGATTCTATTCTCATTGATGAAGCCAGGATTCCACTTATTATTGCCGGAGGAGAGCAGGAAAGTGAAATTAGTTTGAAGCAAATAAATGAGCTTATTATGGAGTTAAAACCTACAGTTCACTTTGATACAGATGAATACAAGAGAAATGTATTTTTGACTGATGAAGGTATAAAGTATGTTGAAGGTGTTTTAGGGGTGGGAAATCTTTACGATGAGAGAAATATCAGCCTGATAACCAAGATCAATAACGCACTTCATGCTCAAGTGCTTATGAAGAAGGATCTTGATTATATAATTAAGGAAGGAAAAATTGAGCTTATTGATGAATTTACCGGGCGAATAGCTGAAAACAGAAGATGGCCTTACGGTCTTCAGGAGGCAATTGATGTAAAGGAAGGTTTTTTGCCTGAATCAAAGGGGAAAATTTTGGCATCTGTTACACTTCAGAATTTCATCAGATTGTACCCAAAGATCTGTGGAATGACTGGAACTGCATTATCAGCAGATGATGAACTAAAGGAGTTTTATGATTTAAATGTGGTATTGATTCCTACAAATGAAAAAAATATAAGGGTTGATCATCCGGATTTGGTATTTACCCACTTAGAGGCGAAATATAATGCGCTGATTGAAGAAATATGCACAGTCCAAAAGACAGGAAGACCTATACTGATAGGCACGACAAGTGTTGATGAGTCTGAGTACTTAGGGAATGCTTTGAGTGATGCCGGGGTTAAGTGTCAGTTACTAAATGCAAAGAATGATGAATTGGAAGCAAGAATAATTGCGGATGCAGGAAGAATTGGTGCTGTAACTGTTTCTACAAATATGGCGGGAAGAGGTACAGATATTAAACTTGGTGGAGTAAATCAGTCTGAAAGGGAAAAAGTTGTAGAACTAGGAGGTTTGTATGTTATTGGTACAAATAGGCATGAGAGCTTAAGAATAGACTTTCAATTGAGGGGAAGAGATGCCAGACAAGGAGATCCGGGTATGACACGTTTTTTCATCAGTTTGGAAGATAAATTAATGGTAAAGTATAATATTAAGGATCTTATACCTAAAAAACATATGCCAGACAAACAGATGGAGCAGATAAATAGTAAAGTTGTTGTAGAGACAATTTCACACGCCCAGAGAATTATTGAGGGTCAGAACTTCGAGATTCGAAAGAATTTAATAAAGTATTCATTATTGTTGGAAGATCAAAGAAAGATTATATTCAAGCTAAGGAGAGATACGTTATTTGATGTATTACCTCTTCAATTATTCGAAACCAAGCTGGTAGATCTATATAATAAGCTTATGCCAAAGGTTGGAGAGGAGGCATTAAAGAAGGCTGAAAAGCAAATTACATTATATTATATTAATAAGTGCTGGGCGGAGTATTTGGATTATGTATCATATTTAAAAGAGAGTATACATTTAGTTAATGTAGGAAACAAACAACCGTTATATGAGTTTAATAAAATTATTATAGAGGCTTTCGAAAATTTCAAAGATGAATTAAAAAATGATATAAAAAATACGCTGAAAACTGTTTCGATAACGAAAGATGGTGTTGACATGGATAAACAAGGGCTTAAAGCTCCTGCATCGACTTGGACATATCTGATTAATGATGGTATTGAACAAGTTGGTATATTGCCTTTAAGCAATAACGCTGGGGCAGCGGCTTCAAGTCCCTATATGATTTTGTTTTATGGTATATTAGACCGTTTTTTTAATAAAAAGAAAATATAGTCGATAAATCGGTATTGCTTTGATGTGGGTTTTGGTCAGGTAGTTTGATAAGTGTTCTGCAAAATGTAATGTTACACGTGCTGATATAACATTACATTTTGCAGAAACTTTTATTAAATATAGTTATCGGTATAGATAAAGTATTATGAAGAGGTTGAAATCCGTGATGGACTGTATTGAAAAAAATGATTTTTGTGTATTTGTTAGATTTTAACCCCCTAAAATTTCGAGTTTTTTCGTATTACTATTATAGAATGTTAATAAGGAAGGATGAACAACTGATAGATATGGACTTTAAAAATGATTTTGTTCTTTGGCAAAGTAGTTCTTGAAAGATTAAAAGTTTTAATATATAATAAAGTTAAGCTCATAATAACAAATAAAAAGCAAAGATAAGAAGTATTAGGGGAGTAAAGAGGTCATATTAATTCTGACAACCTTACACATTCAAATCAAATTCTATTCTAGAGAGGTTTAATCTCTATTTAACTTCTTCCTCTACATACCCTTGATACAGTAAATGTGACAATATTATTATTTTATTATATATAATACATAAAAGTTTAGTTTAAGGAGGAATTTGCGAGGGAAAAGGATAATCCGATCTGTTTACCTTCATATAATTTTAAATTGTTCAAATGAAACATACTAGAGAAATAGTTTGTAGTTTGTTTATTAAATTTTATTAAGGCACTTACTTCAAACTTAAATATTTGCAGTTTTGTTGTTGAAAAGTTTCCGATATTCTTTCTACTAATATACGTGGTTTTATCATTGCTTCAAATCTATTTCTATTCCAATCATTCTCTGGTAGAATAATTTATTCAGTGTTATGACTTACTTGTTGCATGAGAGACAATGCCTAACATGTATAATAGGTATCTGTTTTTTTGGATACCTTAAGATCTTTAAATAGATCATATAAAAATAAAATTTTTGGGAGGAATGGTTAAATGAAAAAGGTTATCAGTATGATTGTAGCTATCGCTATGCTCGTTACCATGTTTTCAACAGTAATTAACCTTGGGACAGCATCCGCGGCATCACATGATTACGACAGAGCACTAGATTTAGCGCTTCAGTTTTTTGACGCTAACAAGTGCGGTCCAGACGCAGCACAGGATAACGTGTTTAGTTGGAGGGGTGCTTGTCACACTTCTGACAAAGGAAGTAGTGGAGAAGATCTCACAGGTGGTTATCATGACGCAGGTGACCATGTTAAGTTTGGTTTACCTCAGGCATACTCAGCAGCTATGCTGGGATGGGCAATGTATGAATACAAAAATGTTATTGACAGCACAGGAAACACAGAAAAGTTGTATGCAACTTTAAAGTATTTCACAGACTACATATTAAAGTGCCATCCTAATGCAAACCTTTTCTATCATCAAGTTGGAGACGGTGGAGCAGATCATAGTTACTGGGGAGCACCAGAAAAGCAAACTGGTTCAAGACCTGTAAAAGTTGTTAATTCAAATACACCTGGTACAGACGTAGCAGGCGAAGCTTCTGCAGCTCTTACTATTATGTATCTTAACTACAAGGACATTGATAGTACATATGCAAATAAATGCCTTGCAGCTGCTAAAACTCTTTATGCATTAGCAAAGTCAAAAATCGGTGCATATGATGAAGGTAATTTTTACAGATCAAATGCTATATACGATGACCTTGCATGGGCAGCTACATGGTTATATATAGCTGGTGGAAGTACAGATGATTCACTTTTGGCTGAAGCAGAAACATATTGTGTAAAACCTAAGCTTAATGCAGAAGATCCATTAAAACATATATGGACTATGTGCTGGGATGATGTTTATCTTCCTACTTATGTTAAATTAGCACAAATAACAGGAAAAACTATTTACAAAGATGCAATGAAATATACATTCAACTACTGGCAGACATTAAGCAAAACTCCAGGCGGTTTAATGTATCTTAATAACTGGGGAGCACTCAGATATGCTTCCGCAGAAGCAGCTCTTGTATTTATGTACAATAACCTTGTTGAGAAGGATCAGACTTTAGTTGAAAAGTTTAGAACTCAACTTGACTATGCTCTTGGAACAAATCCTCTTAACATGTCATATGTAATAGGATATGGCAGCAAATGGCCAAAACATCCTCATCACAGAGCAGCTCATCCAGAACAGGGTGCTTCAGAAGCTAAATACCAATTAACTGGTGCTTTGGTTGGTGGACCTAGCAACAGCGATCAATTTAGCGATAGTGTTAATGAGTATCAGTACACAGAAGTTGCTATTGACTACAATGCAAGCTTTATGCTCGCATTAACAAGTTATCTTGGTACAACTATGGCTTCAGTACCAACACCAACAAAGACTACTACAGTACCAACACCAACAAAGACAAATTCAACAAATGGATTCACAGTAGCTGTTGATTCAGTAGAAGGTGAAAATGGTACTACAGTTACAGTACCTGTAAGATTTGCAAATGTTCCTTCAGCAGGAGTTACTGCAGCAGACATGACAATCACTTACGATGCAAGCAAACTTGAATATGTAAGTGGAGAAGCTGGAAGCATAGTAACAAATCCTACAGTAAACTATGGAATAAATAAAGAGGAAGACGGTAAGTTAAAGGTATTATTCCTTGACAACACAATGTCAACCGGATACATAAGCCAAAACGGAATATTTACAACTCTTACATTTAAAGTAGTAACTTCTTCAAAAGTATCTACTCTTGTAAATGTAGAAGATGCAACATTTGGAGATAAGACACTTTCTCCAATAAATGCAACTATAAATGCCGGTACAATATCATTAAATGGTGGTGGAACTATAGTAACACCAACAAAGACTACTACAGTGCCAACACCAACAAAGACAATTTCAACAACTGGATTCACAGTAGCTGTTGATTCAGTAGAAGGTGAAAGTGGTAAGACAATATCAGTACCTGTAAGATTTGCAAATGTTCCTTCAGCAGGAGTTACTGCAGCAGATATGACAATCACTTACGATGCAAGCAAACTTGAATATGTAAGTGGAGAAGCTGGAAGCATAGTAACAAATCCTACAGTAAACTATGGAATAAATAAAGAGGAAGACGGTAAGTTAAAGGTATTGTTCCTTGACAACACAATGTCAACCGGATACATAAGCCAAAACGGAATATTTACAAATCTTACATTTAAAGTAGTAACTTCTTCAAAAGTATCTACTCTTATAAATGTAGAAGATGCAACATTTGGAGATAAGACACTTGCTCCAATAAATACAACGATACTTGCTGGTACAATAGCATTAAATGGTGGTGGAAATATAGTAACACCAACAAAGACTACTACAGTACCAACACCAACAAAGACAATTTCAACAACTGGATTCACAGTAGCTGTTGATTCAGTAGAAGGTGAAAGTGGTAAGACAATATCAGTACCTGTAAGCTTTATAAAGGTTCCTTCTACAGGAGTTACTGCAGCAGACATGACAATCACTTACGATGCAACTAAGCTTGAATATGTAAGTGGATCAGCTGGAAGCATAGTAACAGATCCTGATGTAAACTATGGAATAAATAAAGAAGAAAACGGTAAGTTAAAGGTATTATTCCTTGACAACACAATGTCAAACGGATATATAAGCCAAGACGGAGTATTTACAAACCTTACATTTAAAGTAATAACTTCTTCAAAAGTATCTACTCTTGTAAACGTGGTTGATGCAACATTTGGAGATAAGACACTTACTCCGATAAATGCAACGATACTTGCTGGTACAATAGCTTTAAATGGTGGTGGAGACATAGTAACACCTACACCTGTTAAGACAGCAACACCAACAAAGACTGCTGTAGTACAAACACCAACACCTATTGTTAGCTCAAACTTAAAGGTTGAGTTCTACAATACAAATGCTCAAGCTGACAGCAATAGTATTTATCCTAAGTTCAAACTCACAAATACTGGTAGCAGTGCAATAAATCTTTCAGACGTTAAATTGCGTTATTACTTTACAGTAGATGGAGATAAAGAACAGACATTCTGGTGTGACTGGTCTCCAGTTGGTAGTTCTAATGTTACAGGAACATTTGTAAAAATGTCACCGACAGCTAAAGGTGCAGATCAGTATCTTGAAATATCGTTCAGCAGTGGAGCAGGCACTCTTGCAGCTAATACTTCAATAGAAGTTCAAGGTAGATTTGCTAAGGCAGATTGGACTAATTACAATCAAGCAGATGACTATTCCTTCAACTCAAGTGCATCTAGCTTTACATCATGGGATAAAGTAACAGCATATATCTCAGGTGCAAGAGTATGGGGAGTAGAACCTGACAACGGTGTAACACCAACACCTACAAAAGTTGTAACACCAACACCTACAAAGGTTGTAACACCAACACCTACAAAGGTTGTAACACCAAATCCAAATTCTATGACAGTAAAAGTTAACACTGTACAGGCTGAAGCAGGTAGCACAGTAACAGTTCCTATTACAATTAGCAAAGTTTCTTCAAACGGACTTTCAGCAGCAGACCTTGCAATCAAATACGATGCAAGCAAACTTGAATATGTAAGCGGAGAAGCTGGAAGCATAATAATAAATCCTGATGTAAACTTTGGAATCAATAAAGAGGAAGACGGTTTAATAAAAGCATTATTCCTTGACAACACAATGGCTACTGAATACATAAGAGAAGATGGTGTATTCATAAACTTAACATTTAAGGTTAAATCAACAGCAGCAGTTGGTACATCTACAGAAGTAAGCATAGATGGATCAGCAACATTCGGAGACAGAGAATTAAAACAAATAGCAACATCATTAGTTTCAGGTAAGGTAGAAGTTATAGATGGATCAGCTATGAAACTTGTTATTGGAAAAGTAAGTGGTAAAGCTGGTACAGAAGTAGAAGTACCTGTTACATTAGAAGGAGTTGCTGATGGAGTTAGTGCAGCTGACATGACAATCGCTTACGATGCAAGTAAACTTGAATATGTAAGTGGAGAAGCTGGAAGTATAGTAATAAATCCTGATGTAAACTTCGGAATCAATAAAGAAGAAGACGGTAAATTAAAAGTATTGTTCCTTGACAATACAATGGCTACTGAATACATAAAAGAAGATGGTGTATTCATAAACTTAACATTCAAAATCAAGTCAACAGCTACTGGTACAGCAGCAGTAAGTAACGGTGACGTAGCAACATTTGGTGGCAGAAGCTTACAACAATTGAGTGTTGTTATTACAGACGGATCAGTTACAGTAGGTGATAATCCATCAACACCAACTAAGACATCTACTACAACACCTGTTAAGACACCTACTACAACACCTGTTAAGACACCAGTTGCAGATGGTTTCAATTTCATAATTGATACTGTAGAAGGTAACCCAGGTTCATCTGTATCCGTACCTGTAAGATTTGTAGGTGTACCTGCAGAAGGTATAAGTGCAGCTGATATGGCAATCGCTTACGATGCAAGCAAACTTGAATATATCAGTGGAGATGCTGGAAGCATAGTAACAAATCCTACAGTTAACTTTGGAATCAATAAAGAAGAAGACGGTAAGTTAAAGCTATTATTCCTTGATAACACTATGGATAAAGGTTATATTAGCCAAGATGGAATATTTGTAACTCTTAACTTTAACATCAAATCAAGTGTGGCAGTTGGTGCTAAAGCAGAAATAAGCGTAACTGATACAGCTACATTTGGAAATAACAAGTTACAACCTGTAGATGCAACAATTACAAATGGAGCAGTTAAGGTAGTTAAGGTTGAAGATCCAAATGGATTTAAAGTAGTAATAGCAACTGTAGATGGTGCAACAGGTAGTCAAGCAGTAGTTCCAGTATCATTTGTAAATGTTCCTTCAACAGGAATCAGCGCAACTGATATGATGATTACTTATGACGCAGCTAAAATTGAATATGTGGATTGCGAAGTTGGAAGTATAGTAACAAATCCTGTAGTAAACTTTGCAATAAACAAAGAGGAAGACGGTATATTGAGAGTATTGTTCCTTGACAATACTATGGCTACACAGTTTATCAGTGAAGACGGAATATTTGCAAGCTTGATATTTAAAGTAATCGGTACTGATGGACTTGCTACAATAAGTGTAGGCGATGCAACTTTCGGTGACAAGACATTAAAACAAGTTGATGCAGTACTTGTAGCTGGTGGAGTAAACATTCGTGAAGCTTCTGAAGGTTTCAAAGTTTCAGGTTACATTAACCCAGACTTTGTAACTACATCAACTACAGCTCCAATAGTAAATGCAGGATTTACAGTAGAATTAGTTGGAGCAGCTAAATCAGCTGTAACAGATGGTAACGGATATTTCGAAATAGATGGTGTGGCAGCTGGAACATACACTATTAAGATTACTAAAGCTAATTATCTTACAAGAGAAATAGCTAGTGTTTCAGTAACAGCAGATAAGCAGTTATCTACAACTTCAGCACCTATACTCATGTGGGCAGGAGATATGGAAATAGGTGGAGTACAAGATGGCGCAATCAATCTTGAAGACATCTTAGAGATTTGTAAATCATTCAATACTTCATCTACTGATGCTAAGTATCAAGTAGGTTCAGACTTGAATAGAGATGGCGCTGTAAGCTTAGAAGATGTAATGATAGTTGCAAAGCACTTTAATAAGATATCTGCAGACTATTAATAATTGGTTAGCACTTACAAATATGAGGAAGGGTACGTGTGTACCCTTCCTCATATCAAATAAAGACATATGTTAAGATTCTCTAATTTTTGGAGATGCAGTTTAGTGAACTCAGTAAAGTATATCCTAAATTAAAGAAAAGTAGGAATGCTAGAAAAATGTTATAGAAGGGGAGAGGTATCATCGATGAAAAAAAATAGAATATTATCGTTTCTGCTAACTCTAATGTTAGTAATATACAGTCTATGTGGTAACCTAGTAAACGCAACTCCAACATCTGGTATTGAAATTGTACTAGATAAGAATACAGCAATAGTGGGTGAGATAGTTACCGCATCAATAAATATTAAAGATATAACAAACTTTTCAGGCTATCAGGTAAACATAAAATATGATCCAGCAGTATTGCAACCTGTTACATCAACAAGTACTGCGTATACAAGAACAACAATACCAGAAGCTGGAACAGTTCTTAATAATGAAGAGTATGGCCCAAAGCCAATAGCTGACAATAAATTAGATCTAGGTATTTTGAATTTTTCAAAAGCATATTTAAGTCTTGAAGATTATAGGGCAGGAGCATCTCCAGAACAGACAGGTACAGTTGCTGTGGTAAAATTTAAAGTTTTAAAGGATGAACCTACCTCAATTGGTTTTGAAGAGACAGAGTCCCTTCCAAATTCTATAAATGGAACAGTTTTATTTGATTGGTTTGGAGATAGAATACAATCTAGTTATACCGTAGGACAAGCACAGAAAATTAATTTTGAAGGAAAAAATTCAAGTTATATAACTATGGATTTTGATAAAGATACTGCAGAAGTAGGCGAAATAATTAAAGCAACAATAAATATTAATAGAATATCAAATTTTTCCGGTTATCAAGTGAATTTGAAATATGATCCAACAGTATTGCAAGCTGTGAATCCAATAACAGGGGCAGCTTACACAAGTTCAACAACTGCAACAAGTGGTGACTTGTTAACAACACTTGAATACGGCCCATTTCCCAAAGCAGGGCATAATATTGAAGCGGGAATATTGAATTTTGGTAGTTTATATACAAATCTTGATGAATACAGAACCGGTGGAATTGTAGAAGAAACGGGCTCAGTAGCAGTAGTAGGTTTTAAGGTATTACAGAAAAAAGCAACACAGGTATTATTTGAAGATACAGCAGCAATGCCAAATGCTATAACAGGAACAAATTTGTTCAATTGGTACGGAAATAGAATACAATCTGGATATTCTGTAATCCAACCAAAAATGATTAACTTTGATCTGTCAACAGCAAGCTACATAACAATGAGTTACGACAAAAACACAGCAGACGTAGGAGATATTATAACTGCAACAGTAGAAGTAAATAACATTAGCAATTTTGCAGGATATCAAGTGAATATAAAATATGATCCAACAGTGTTACAAGCAGTAAATGCAAGTAAAGGAACTGCTTATACAAACAGTACGATACCAGCAGGTGGAGATCTGTTAACAGCATTAGAATATGGACCATTCCCTAAAGCAGGACATAATATAACCACAGGTATATTGAACTTTGGTAACTTGTATACAAATCTTGAAGACTATAGAGCCGGAGGAGAACCAGAAGAAACTGGATCAGTAGCAATAATAGGCTTCAAAGTATTGCAGAAAAAAGCAACACAAGTATTATTTGAAGATGCATCAGCAATGCCAAATGGAATAACAGGAACAACATTGTTCAATTGGGATGGAAACAGAATTCCGTCAGGTTATGATGTAATACAACCTGGAGAAATCAATTCTGAAATAGTTGTAACACCATCACCAGTGCCAACAGTAGTAGAAACACCAACACCGGTACCAACAGTGGTAGAAACACCAACACCAACTGCAACAGTAGCAGAAACACCAACACCGGTGCCAACAGTGGTAGAAACACCGACGCCAGCACCGACAGCAATAGAAACACCAACACCAGCACCAACAGCAGTAGAAACACCGACACCGGTGCCAACAGCAATAGAAACACCAACACCTGTACCTACAGAGAAACCAACATCAGAAGGATATATAACAATAAGTTATGACAAAAATACAGCAGATGTAGGAGAAATTATAACTGCAACAGTAGAAGTAAATAACATTAGCAATTTTGCAGGATATCAAGTGAATATAAAATATGATCCAACAGTGTTACAAGCAGTAAATGCAAGTAAAGGAACTGCTTATACAAACAGTACGATACCAGCAGGTGGAGATCTGTTAACAGCATTAGAATATGGACCATTCCCTAAAGCAGGACATAATATAACCACAGGTATATTGAACTTTGGTAACTTGTATACAAATCTTGAAGACTATAGAGCCGGAGGAGAACCAGAAGAAACTGGATCAGTAGCAATAATAGGCTTCAAAGTATTGCAGAAAAAAGCAACACAAGTATTATTTGAAGATGCATCAGCAATGCCAAATGGAATAACAGGAACAACATTGTTCAATTGGGATGGAAACAGAATTCCGTCAGGTTATGATGTAATACAACCTGGAGAAATCAATTCTGAAATAGTTGTAACACCATCACCAGTGCCAACAGTAGTAGAAACACCAACACCGGTACCAACAGTGGTAGAAACACCAACACCAACTGCAACAGTAGCAGAAACACCAACACCGGTGCCAACAGTGGTAGAAACACCGACGCCAGCACCGACAGCAATAGAAACACCAACACCAGCACCAACAGCAGTAGAAACACCGACACCGGTGCCAACAGCAATAGAAACACCAACACCTGTACCTACAGAGAAACCAACATCAGAAGGATATATAACAATAAGTTATGACAAAAATACAGCAGATGTAGGAGAAATTATAACTGCAACAGTAAAAGTGAATAAAATAAGTAACTTTGCAGGATATCAAGTAAACATCAAATACGATCCAACAGTGTTACAAGCAGTGAATGCAAGTAAAGGAACTGCTTATACAAACAGTACGATACCAGCAGGTGGAGATCTGTTGGCAGCATTAGAATATGGACCATTCCCTAAGGCAGGACATAATATAACCACAGGAATATTGAACTTTGGTAACTTGTATACAAATCTTGAAGACTATAGAGCCGGAGAAGAGCCAGAAGAAACTGGATCAGTAGCAATAATAGGCTTCAAAGTATTGCAGAAAAAAGCAACAAAAGTATTATTTGAAGATACGTTATCAATGCCAAGTGGAATAACAGGAACAACATTGTTCAATTGGGATGGAAATAGAATTCCATCAGGTTATGATGTAATACAACCTGGAGAAATCAATTCTGAAATAGTAGTAACACCAACACCAACTGCAACAGCAGTAGAAACACCAACACCAACTGCAACAGCAGTGGTAATACCAACACCAACTACAACAGCAGTAGAAACACCAACACCAACTACAACAGCAGTGGTAGAAACACCAACACCAACTGCAACAGCAATAGAAACACCGACACCAACTACAACGGCAGTGGTAACACCAACACCAACTGCAACAGTAGTAGAAACACCAACACCAACTACAACAGCAGTGGTAACACCAACACCAACTGCAACAGCAATAGAAACACCAACACCAACTACAACAGTAGTTGTAACGCCAACTGCAACAGCAATAGAAACACCAACACCAACTACAACAGCAGTGGTAACACCAACACCAACTGCAACAGTAGTAGAAACACCAACACCAACTACAACAGCAGTTGTAACACCAACACCAACTGCAACAGTAATAGAAACACCAACACCAACTACAACAGTAGTAGAAACACCAACACCAACTGCAACAGTAATAGAAACACCAACACCAACTACAACAGCAGTGGTAGAAACACCAACACCAACTTCAACAGTAGTAATAACACCAGAACCAACTACAACAGCAGTGGTAACACCAGAACCAACTACAACAGCAGTGGTAACACCAGAACCAACTACAACAGCAGTAGTAACACCAGAACCAACTACAACAGCAGTGGTAA